>Ga0209632_10001329_pt1 | contig 25060 bp, 27 predicted proteins | sample COG_10_FD_184754 | JGI IMG/M metagenome (GOLD analysis project Ga0209632, IMG submission 184754) | Pelagic Microbial community sample from North Sea - COGITO 998_met_10 (SPAdes) (version 2) | ecosystem: Environmental > Aquatic > Marine > Neritic zone/Coastal water | place: Helgoland, sampling... | reverse complement strand
TACCCCTTTGCCTGATGATGTTCCTGACGAACCAGCCATCCCCCGTACATTTGAATACAACATGCCAGAACTGGATAAAGATGGTGAACTACCCTTCTGAGACCTGCAACGACTGTAAATCTAAACCCGACGTATTCTGGAAACACTTATGGCTGTGCGCTGTTTGCGGCCTCAAAAGGATGAAGAATGATTAAAGCAACGTATCTAGACCATATGGGCAGTGACCTGACGGTAGCCAACGCAGCCCGTGTGTCATTCGGCAAAACCAGTGAGATGGAAGACGATCCGTGGGGGCCACCTAAGCTCAAGGCTAAGGATGATAAGCTCATTCGTTATCTAGCCAAGCACAAACATATCAGCCCCTTTGGTCATTGCTTCGCATCCTTCCACGTTAAGGCTCCAATCTTTGTGGCACGACAACTTGTGAAGCATAAGTTCCTACGCTGGAATGAAATATCTAGGCGATACACAACTGAAAATATTGAACTTTATGTTCCTGATGTATGGCGGGGACAGTCACCGGACAAGAAACAAGGTTCCGAAGGTGAGATACAGCACATTCATATTCAAACATCTCAGCAAGTTCCTCTGAGGTTGTACGAGGGTCTTCTAGAAAAAGGGGTGTGTGAAGAGCAATCCAGAATGGTGCTTCCGCAAAACACAATGACCGAATGGTACTGGTCAGGGTCTTTGGATGCCTTCTCTGCTATGTGCAACCTGCGCTGTAAGCCTGACACGCAAGAAGAGACACGGCAGGTAGCCAACCAGATAGATCGTAAGATGATTGAGCTATTCCCGGTGAGTTGGGACGCACTGACGGAGAGTGATGATGCCTAAGCTGTATGACCTAGAGCCAATGATTATGGACTGTTGGCATGTCTGTGATGACCTTCAGGTTGTCTTCAAACAGATAGGTGATGGTGAGCGTGAGCCTACGCACGATGAACTGATGAACACCCTTATAGGCATGCAGCAACTGTATAAGTGGAAGTTTGAGCAACTCTTTTTTAAATACGAACAGGTGATCAAAAGCTCTTCTGATGCAATAAAAGATGATTCTACATTGAAAAAAATAGAATGATGTGGAATAGAATGGAATCATCAGGATTCGCCTAATGAGTTCAGACACTTGGTTGCGGGAGTAGGATTTGAACCTACGACCTTCAGGTTATAGCTAGAACCTATGTAAAACAATGGGTTGGATGGGGTCATAAGTTACTAACCCCATAACTAATTGGCATAACAAAGTGGTTGACTTATTACATATTAGGTGTAGCCTGCGGCTAACCCGCCCAAGGGTTAGTCCCACCTAAAGGTTAGTGAGGACAACCAATGAGCAAACAAAAGATACAGGCATTAAGGGGTGCGGATTATTATGAAGCAGACGGGCTGATGGCATGCGAAACATGCTGTTGTATGGTAATGAAAGGTGACACAACCGTTCTGGTTGTTTACGCTGTAAACGAGAACCCAGAGGGTGATGGCGTGTTTCTTTTTGAACACCACTGCAAAGACTGTGGAGAGATCTTCAGGATCAAGCACAATGTTTAGCTACAAAGAACAGGTCAGCGTTATCCAGAAGATCAGGCTGGCTGAAGGTGAACACAAAACACTTACCTGTCCCTTTTGTGGGGGCAGGAACAAGTTCACGTTAGACCGCTTCGATGGTGTTCTGGTATGGAACTGCTTTAGAGCCTCTTGTAATGCCAAAGGTAGCCTTCGAGGTAAGCGTGATATAACCGCACTGAAGAACTATGTCGGCGGTACACCTACCCAGCGATCAGTTAAGAAGCTTAACCCACTACCTGCTATGACGGTATCTGTGCGCAAGCATGAACCCGCTATTAAATACCTTACAGATGTAAATTCTCTTGACGCATACGAATCAGGCTTGATTAAGGTTAGATACCTACCTACAGAAAACCGTGTTCTGTTTTATACAAACGATGGCACAGGTGCTGTGGGTAGAGCGTTGGATGGTAGACTGCCTAAATGGTGGAAGTACGGCGACACAACTAAAGGTATAGCTGTTGGTTCAGGTGAACATGCTGTTTTAGTTGAAGATATTGCTTCTGCTGCATCCGTTAGTAGAGTGTCGGGATTAGTGGGATATGCTTTACTAGGTACTAATCTAACTAAAGATATAAAGAGTCACTTAACTAAGTACAAAAAAATAACATTAGTTCTTGACAATGATGCGAGTAGTAAAGCAGTATACCTTGGTAGTAAGCACCCAGTGATAACGAATGTCAGATTAACAATGGAGGATCTGAAATGGCTGACACCAAACCAAATCACAACAATAATAAGTTGAAAAGCTTATTTAAGTGGCCTGAATTAATTACTCGTACCAGTGATGGCGAAACAAAATACAGAGTTTCAATTTTTATGCTATGCCATTGGGACGGTATACCAAATGAATTAACAATTTTATCTAATGTTGCAAATAGACCTAGTGGACCGCCTTATACACATATATGAAAATAGCGGCGCAGAGGAAAACTGCGTAAACAACAACCAATCGTCGAAGTTCATAATACCGACGTTAAACTCTAGGGAATATGAAAATGAAAGCACGAGGGATCGTAGTCATCGACTACTCAGAATTGAACGGATTTAAAGAAGCTGCAGAGGAACAGGCACGGTTAGAAGAAGCAATATCTTCGATTGTTAAAGGTAACAAACGTGTAGTCTTCCATCAGGTGGATATGAAGGAACGCCGGGGAGACCAAAGCCCTGACATCAGCAAGATGAAGTTCCGTCAAAACTAACTGTTCTTACAACACAATTTAAATAAAGACCCTCAGTCGAAAGATTGGGGGTTTTTTTATTTCTGCTAGGTGTTATCCTAGGTGGCACAATTAAAACCACTGAGGACGCAGACTTATGGAGCAACAACTAATAAAAACACTACTGAATAACGCCACCTACTTAGAGAATCAGGCTAACTTGCGGCGAAGTTTATTCAGCGAAGATTTCGCAGACATCTACGATCTGGTTAAAGAGGCACACGGAAAATACGAACACGATATAAGCCCGGACGAAGTGTACAGCCTCTGGCTGTCACAAAACCCTGTGGCTACATCCGCTGAGATACACGAAGTGCGTGATGTTGTAGACCAGATCAAACATGCAGAAGCTATAAGCTCTGACATAGCCTCTGACGTAATCAATAACCTATGGCGTAAGGACATAGGGCGTGAGGTAGCCAATCTAGGCATCAACATGTCTGAGGGCGATCCCTCTGCCCTACGGCGCTTACAGACGCTCCTAGAGCGCATCTCAGACAGCTACATGCCAGATGATTTTGGTGAAGACATCACCGATGACATTTACGAGCTACTGGCTGAAGTATCCGATGATAATAAGTTTGCCTTCAATATCTCAACCCTGTCCCGGCACTTGTACGGCCTTGGTGGCGGCGACTTTGCTATTGTAGCTGCTAGACCCGAAACCGGTAAGTCAGCGTTCATGGTTAGCATCTGCGCTGCACCCGGTGGGTTCTGCAGCCAAGGGGCCAAGGTTCTGTATCTTGGAAATGAAGAAAAGAGCATGCGTACTAAGCTTCGTGCGGTGCAAGCGTGTTCTGGCATGACCCGTGAGCAAATCGCACATAAGCCTGACTTAGCAAATTCTGTCTACATGAGCATCAGGGATAAGCTGATCTTCAAGGACACGCAGGATTGGGATCTGGATAAGATCAACGCCTACTGTGAGCGTGTTAAACCAGACATCCTGATCATTGACCAAGCTGATAAGGTTCATATCGCAGGTAACTACAACTCTTCGCATGAGCGTATCCGTGAGTTGTACCGAAGCCTTCGTGAGGTAGCCAAACGGCATGACTGTGCAGTGATTGCTGTATCACAGGCATCCGCTGATGCAGAGGGCAAGACCCGCATCGATTTCTCCATGTTGGAAGGCTCCAAGACGGGCAAGGCTGCGGAAGCAGATGTGATCATCGGTATCGGTAAGGCCGCAGGTGGCGGTGATGATGAACAGAACACTGAGCGTTGCTTGTACATATCCAAGAACAAGCTCTCAGGCTTCCACGGGGCCATTTACTGCAAAATCGAACCAGAGGTGAGCCGCTATGCTGAGTGAGGATGATCTTAGAGAATTTTACGAAGAGCTACTGAAAGATAGCCAAAAGCGTAGAGATTCTAACAACGAGACAAAGCAGAAGCTTATCAATCGTCAGATAGATCTCCTGCAGGAAATGATCCTAAACCAGAACAAGCTCTGGAAGCTGTAATGGGGAAGCGATCTGATTTCCAGAGACTGCCACGGGACTTCTATAAGACCCCGGCGGCGGCAGTAAAACCGCTAGTACCACACCTGCAGGAAGTTCAATCTTTCTGTGAGCCTTGTGCAGGTGATGGTGCTTTAATCAAAACCTTAATCGATGCAGGTCTAACATGCTCTGCGGCGTATGACATACATCCAATGAGCATTGAGATAGAGTGTCTGGATGCTCTGGATCTAAGTGAGCCGCATCTAGGGCGCACGGATGTTATAATTACAAACCCACCATGGGACCGTAAGATCCTGCACCCGATGATCGAAACATTCTCAAACCTGCGGCCTACATGGCTCCTGTTTGATAGCGATTGGGTCCACACAAAACAGGCAATGCAGTTCCTACCCCGGCTTCGCAGGATCGTAAGCGTGGGGCGGGTCAAGTGGTTCGATAACACCACAGGCAAGGACAACTGTAGCTGGCATATGTTTGACCGACACGACCCAACAATAACAACAAAATTCTATGGGCGGATGAAATGAAGAAGATACTAATTCTGGATTTAGAAACAACGGTACAAAGACTTGATGGTAAAATAGACAACGCACCCTTCAACCCCGACAACAGATGTGTCTCTGCACACTATTGCTGGCTGGGTGAGCCTGTCCAAACACTTGTATTTCACCACAATGATAAACCTAAGCCTGATAGCCCAGCACCGCTGCGTGAGGCTCTAAAGCAGGCAGATGTGATCGTAGCACACAACGCTAAGTTTGATGTGATGTGGTTGATGGAAATGGGCTTTGAGATTCCACCGGAAGTCTACTGCACAATGATTGGTGAATACGTTCTGGCTAAAGGGCAGCGTGAGCAATTGTCGCTAAAAGCTACATCAGAACGCCGTGACGTTACCCGCAAGAAATCTGATCTTGTAGATGAACTGTTTAAGGGCGGGACAGGCTTCGAGGCCATGCCTTGGGAAACAGTTTTGGAGTACGCAGAGGCAGATGTGGTGTCCTGTTCTGAGATATACTTAGCGCAGCAAGAGGACTACGCAAAGCCAGAGAATCAGAGCATGCAGAGCGTGGTCACCATGATGAACCAGATGCTTCTGTTCTTGGTTGAGATTGAGCGCAATGGCGTGAAGATTGATAAGGCTGCGCTTAACAAAATCGAGGCACACTTCAGGGAGCGTTATAACTTTTGTAATAACAGGCTGGATGAAATCACAGAAGAGGTGATGGGTGATAAGCCCTACAACCTTGCAAGCGGTACAGATCGTTCTGAGATCATCTACTCACGGGGTCTAATAAACAAAGACCTGCACATTAAGATGTTCAACATCGGCACTAATGCTGCCGGGAAGCCTCTGTACCCGCCTCGCATGAACCGCAAAGAGTTTAATGATGCGTACCGTTCAAACACCAAGGTGTTGCACAAAACTGATGTGGTATGCTGTGACCCCTGTGATGGAAGAGGCCTGATCCAGAAGTACAAGTCTGTGACCCGGCAGAAGCTGGGTAAGAAGTATAAGGTGCAGGGTGAACCGTACAAGAACCTGTCCAAGTGTCCTGCGTGTGCTGGTGTAGGTGCCTTCTATGTACCGAATGGAAAGGTAGCAGGTCTCAAGCTCAACCCTACTGGCCCTAGTGATGCATCCTTTAATGGCTTCAAGACAGATAAGCACACGATCAAGCTTCTGATCGAACAGGCCCGGAGAAAGCGTAATGACCTCGCAGTAGAGTTTCTGGAACTGATGTCAGAAGCGAGTGCTGTTAGCACCTACCTAGATAGTTTCATTGCAGGCATCGAAACATGGACCCGCCCAGACGGTATCCTGCATGCACAGTTTAACCAATGCATCACTGCCACAGGTAGATTGTCTTCTACCGCACCTAACCTGCAGAACATGCCCAAGCGTGGATTTCCTGTGCGTGAGGCTATGGTGAGCCGGTTCCCCGGCGGTCTGATAATTGAAAGCGATTTCAGTGGCTTAGAATTTGTTATGGCAGGGGAACTATCCCGTGACCCTCAGATCATTAAGGACGTTCTCGAAGGTAAAGACCTGCACAAGCAGACTGCATCTATTATCGACCAGTGTGATCCCTCTGAAATATCTAAAGAAAACAGGCAGTTGGCAAAAGCTCACTCGTTCGCTCCTATTTATGGGGCAACGGGCAGTCAATATGAAGGTCATATCAAAAATTACTATACCCGTTTCTTTGAGATTTATAAGGGACTTGGGGCTTACCACAAGAAGCTCACAGACGGTGTGCTGAAGACCGGTCACATTCAGATCTTCTCAGGGCGGCAGTTCTTCTGGCCTAATGAGGAACGCCGCAAGAACGGACGCACAAAGCACTACACCCAACAGGTGAACTACCCTGTGCAGTCTGCAGCCACCGCTGACATTGTGCCACTTAGTTGCATACGGGCATTCCGAAAGTTCAAGGAACTTAACCTGCGCTCTAAGCTAGTTCTGACTGTGCATGATTCTATTGTGGTAGACACCCACCCAGATGAAGAGGAACAGGTCAAAGAGGTGCTGCAGTGGGCTATGGAGAAGGTCACAGAAGAGGCAAAAGAGCTTTGGGACTATGACTTTATTCTGCCCCTCAAAATAGAAACATCCCGTGGCAAAAATTGGCTGGATCAAGTCGAATATGATTGACTACTGCCACTTAGTAATGCCATACTATAAGTCCATCTAACAGAGGATCGAATCGAGATGAATGATCTTACAAATGTAAATCAACAAGACCTACAGGCAATGAATGAACTGTTAGGCACTCAAGTAACAGGCGGCACTGGTGGAGCGATTGTTCGTGTTCCAGAGCTTAAAATAAACTCACGCTCACGGGATAAGGATACTAAGAAAGCTATCCCAGAAGGCTCCTACTTCCTGACCAACATGGATCAGAAGGTGTACGCAGAGAACGTCACGTTTCGCCCGTTAGCTACGCACATTCAATACTTCCATTGGGAAGAAATTGACGGGAAGCGCACATTGGTGAACAAGTCTATCGCCATCCCAAGCCCCCGTGATGAAGCCCGTGACATTAAAGGTGGTATCGCCTGTGGTTATCCATCGTGGGAAACGCTGCAGGAAATGGATTACGCCGATGCTAAAGTGTATAAGTCCATGAAGCATCGTGTCACCCGTGGCCTTGTAAGTTACGATGGCGTCACTGCCGATGGCGAGAAGGTTTCCATTGAGAACCAGCCTTGCATCATGTTCCACAAGAACAGCACGTTTGGCGGCTTCTGGAACGGCTATATGAAGAACCTGCCCAAGGGTTCTAACATTTATGAGTATGAGACTGAAATGGGTGCCGATTACAACGAAAACGGCTCCGTTGTTTGGTACACGCCTACCTACAAGGTTGACCTATCCAAGAAGCTGGATATGACCCAACAGGTGTTCGACACGATGTCTGTGTTTGCTCAGGCTATCAAAAAAGAGAATCAAGAGATTGATGCTAAATACTTCACGGCAATCAAAGAAGGTTCTCTGAATGACAAGGCAATGAATGCGTTGAACATCGAAGATACCCTCGACAATGACTTTGTTGATGTAGCCTAATGCTGCAATCCAAACTGGATGCAACTAATGACAAACTATCCAATGATGAATTTGATGGACTAACCATTGAGGACAGTTGGATAGAAGAGGCTGGCGAAGAGTTTAAGGCGGCTCTTCGCAAGCAGCTTACTCCGCAAGACAGAGATTTTCGTCTGCGGATGTCAAACATCGGGAAGCCTTTATGCCAGTTACAACATGGCGCAATGGGTTCTGAAAAGAAACGCAAGTCAAAGAACTTCAAGGTTCAGATGATGATTGGTGACGCTGTAGAGTGCATTACTAATCTGATCTTAAAGGTCGCAGAGGTTAACATTACCGGTGGTAAAAACCTTGTTAAAATGGACTTTGGCTCAGTCACCATCAAAGGTGAAGATGACATAGAAATTGATCATAAGATCTATGACGTTAAGTCCTGCAGCCCCTTCGCTTTCGACAAGAAATGGTCACACGGTTATGAGGCTCTAAAAGAAGACGATCCATTCGGTTATATCGGTCAGCTTACCGGATATGCCCAAGCCCAAGACAAAGATCTGGGTGGCTGGATTGTTGTGAACAAGTCTACAGGTGCAATGCTTGCAGTAGAAGCGGATGTTTCTCCAGCGGAGAAATCATTCAATCTGTTCAAGATGAAAAGCACGGTGGACAAGGTCACTAGCGGAGCGCCTCTGGAACGGCAGTTTGATCCAGTGCCTGATAAGTTCAATCGCAAGCCCACGGGCCTAAAGCGATTGCCTATGTCCTGCAATTTCTGTGACTTCACTCAAGCTTGCTATCCGAAGGCAGAGTATAAACCCCACCCCATGTCGAAGGCTAAGGAACCGCCTTCATACTGGTTCGTTGAGGATTAAGCATGGCGATAAAACCTCAGTCTGCAAAGGCTAAGGGGCGGCGTCACCAGCAATGGGTAAGAGATAAAATACTAGCTCTGTTTCCGAAATTGGAACCAGATGATGTCCGTTCCACTGGAATGGGTCAAGGCGGGGAAGACGTTCAACTGTCCCCCGCTGCTAGGAAGCTCTTTCCCTACTCCGTCGAATGCAAGGCTCTGAACAAGATCAGCGCATACAAATTCATGGAACAAGCTGAAGCCAACTGCCCACCAAAAGCTGAACCAATCGCAATCATTAAAGCAGACAGGCAAAAGCCCCTTGCCCTGATGGATGCAGAACACTTTTTCAAACTGATTGGAAAAAACAAATGAAAGATAAAGACCCAATTGCATGCGGTATCTTTGTAACGCCCGTGGACCACACAGGCTTCAATCTTAGCGCCTTTAGCAACCTTGAAGGCAATGTATCCGAAGAAGAGGCTGAACACTACGAAGCCCTGCTTGAGGGTATCGGCTACATGATTCAAAACAACCCATTCTTCTTTGTCGATCTGGGGAACATGCTCCTCGACCAAGCTGAAATGGAAATCGAATTTGAGCCTGCCGATGAACTTGAGCAGGCCATCGCTGAAAGCAAAATCATCCCCTTTAACAAAAAAAATTGAGGACACCATGATGGATCTCAACCAAATCACCGACATGGTCAACAGACCACTTCATTACAACTCTGCGAAAATCGAATGCATCGATGCAATGGAAGCCATGGTCGAAGGCTCAGACTGTGAGCCTCATGTAGCGTATTGCTGGCAGAACGCTTTTAAATACCTCTGGCGCTGGCCCTACAAGGGCGGTCTTGAGGATCTCAAAAAGGCCCGGTGGTATTTAGACCGTATGATTTCTCAGCTTGAGGAGACTGCGGAATGACCCCCGGATACGAGTACTTCGATGAAGGCACTGCATCCCTTCGTGACCCCGATACTTACATCGGTAAAACACCTATGGATATGGTTAAGCATTTTGCCCGGACCTACCAGCAATCCATGGGCCACCAGTGGGCCAAGGGATCCCTAAAAGACCTTCTGCGCACAGTCCTTATCAAAGAGGAATACGCCGAAGTTTTAGCGGCTACAGAAGCACCAGAAATGCTCAAAGAATTAGCCGACCTTGTTTATGTGACCTACGGATGTGCCGCCACGTTTGGCTGGGATTTAGACGAAGCTGTGCGCCGTGTTCATGCATCCAACATGAGCAAGCTGGGTGTCGATGGGGACGTAATTTACCGTGAAGACGGTAAAGTTCTCAAAGGCCCAAATTATGAAGAACCAAATCTAACAGATCTAGTTTGAGGACGATTATGAATAACTATCTACCAACCGATTACCAATCCTTTATACACACCAGCCGCTATGCCCGTTGGCTAGACGAAGAAGGTCGCCGTGAAACATGGGGCGAAACCGTAGGCCGCTACATGGACAGTATTGTTGAGCCTATAATTGATAGCGGCGAAAACGAAAACAGTTTCAATGTAGCAAATGAAATTGAGCAAGCCATCTTGGGCCTTGAGGTTATGCCTTCTATGCGATCCATGATGACCGCAGGTGTTGCTGCAGCCCGTGATAACACATGCATGTACAACTGTTCGTACCTAGTCATAGATGACCCTAAAGCCTTTGATGAAGCTATGTTCATCCTGCTATGCGGGACAGGCGTAGGGTTTAGCTGTGAACGCCAGTACATCAAGAACCTACCAGAGGTTCCTGAGAAGCTTTTTGACAGCGAAACTACAATCGTGGTCAAGGACAGCAAGGAAGGCTGGGCCAAAGCTTATCGCCTTCTGATTAGCATGCTCTTTGCCGGTGAGATCCCCACATGGGATGTTAGTAAGGTACGCCCTGCCGGTGCCAGACTTAAAACCTTCGGTGGTCGTGCATCTGGCCCAGCGCCTTTGGTTGATCTGTTCAACTTCACCATTGATACCTTCAAAAAGGCTGCAGGCAGTAAGTTATCTTCTTACGAGTGTCACAGCATCATGTGCAAGATCGGTGAAGTAGTTGTCGTGGGTGGTGTACGCCGTTCTGCAATGATTAGCCTTTCCAACCTGTCAGATGATCGTATGCGCCACGCTAAGTCTGGTAAGTGGTGGGAAACAGCACCGCACATGGGCCTAGCCAATAACTCTGTGGCCTATACCGAAAAGCCAGACGCCATGTCATTTCTGCGTGAATGGACTGCCCTAGCAGAAAGCGGTTCTGGTGAGCGTGGCATCTTCAATCGTGAAGCTGCAGTCAAGCAGGCCCAAAAGAACGGACGCCGTGACCCTAGCTACGAATGGGGTACGAATCCATGTTCGGAAATTCTGTTACGGGGACCAAAAATAGATAAAAATGGCAACCCGATTTCAGGCACTGGTGGGCAATTTTGTAATTTAAGTGAGGTAGTTATCCGTGCTACAGATACTAAGGAAGATCTTATTCGCAAGGTCCGTATCGCAACCATTTTGGGAACGATACAATCTACCTACACCAAGTTCCCTTATCTGCGAAAGGTGTGGGCGAAGAACACGGCAGAAGAACGGCTGTTGGGCGTGTCGCTGACGGGCATCATGGATAACACCCTTACAAATGGCAACGAAGGCGATCTGGCTGCACTGTTAGAAGACCTGAAGCAGGTGGCTGTCGATACCAACAAGGAATGGGCTGATAAGCTGGGAATCGAAGTGTCGGCTGCTATAACTTGTTGTAAACCCTCGGGAACAGTTTCACAACTTGTTGATAGTTCGAGCGGGATACACGCACGGCATAGCCCATACTACATCCGCACCGTCCGTGGTGACAACAAAGATCCTCTGACGCAGTTTATGAAGGACTCAGGCGTTCCTAATGAGCCAGAGGCCTTTAAGCCTGACCAGACCACCGTCTTCAGCTTCCCAATGAAAGCACCTGATGGTGCAGTGGTCACAGCCGATATGTCAGCAATCGATCAGCTTAACATGTGGCTCATGTATCAGCGTCACTGGTGCGAACATAAGCCAAGCGTGACTGTGAACATCAAGTCTTCTGAATGGCTTGACGTGGGTGCATTTGTTTATGAGCATTTCGATGAAATGTCTGGAGTATCGTTCCTGCCGTTTGATGATCACACCTACCAGCAAGCGCCCTACCAGCACGTTGGTAAGTCCGTGTATCAGGAAATGCTTGCTATCATGCCAGAGGCAATCGATTGGACAAAGCTTTCTGCGTATGAAGCGGAAGACAATACCTCTGGCAGTCAAACACTCGCATGCTCTGGCGATAGCTGCGAAATCGTAGATCTCACTGCGTAGTGGTTGATATGTACACAATCTTAACAAGAGACCAATGCAACTTCTGTGACCGGGCAAAAGCAGTACTCCGGTCACAGGGGCAACCTTATGCAGAATACAACATACAATCTAAAAGTAGCAGGTGGTTAACGCCCCTGCTGCTTATGGCTGGCCTAAAAACCGTACCCCAGATCTTTGATCCTGAAGGAAAGTACATCGGCGGCTACAGCGAACTTGAGGACTCATTCAAATAATTGAGGCAGGTTTATGAACAAAAACGAGGCATACGAAGTCGGATATGAAGACTTCTTCAAGAACAATCATCGATGCGCCTACAAACCTAAAAGTCGTTTCTACAAGGAATGGCAACGGGGTTTCAATGACGCATACTTCTACAACAGGAGAACCCATGTACAAAGTATTCCAACAGCGAGACTTCAACAAGTATGATGAAGCGGCACGGGCAGCGGCTAAAAGGTTTTGGTCTTCGGTTGGCTATGATTGTACAGACAATCCTGACGACTATGGGGTGGACCTAGTCGTTACCGGACAGAACCGACAGTTCTTCTGCGAAGTCGAGGTTAAAACGGTGTGGCACGGGGTACAGTTTAAGTACCCCACCATCCATCTGCCGGTACGCAAGGCAAAGTTCTTAACCAAGCCCACACAGTTTATGATTTTCAACAACAGCCTCACTCATGCAGCCCTGTTTGGTCGCAAGGTGGTTCTGGATAGCCCCTGCGTTGAAGTCTCCAATGTGAAGATCTCACACGGCGAGAAGTTCTTTGACGTTCCTTTTGAAAAAGCAACCTTCGTACAAACAATTTAGGTGAATATGAGCAAGAATGCCCGTCGATACACAAGAAAGCGCAAAATAACAGAAGGGGGAGCACCCACGCCTAAACACGTTAAGTCTATCCAATTGGTGCCAAAAACATACAACCAACAATTGTACGCAAAGGCACTTAATAACGATCCGCTAGTATTCGTCACAGGATGCGCAGGTACTGGCAAGACCTATATGGCGGCGACACAGGCCGCTAAGATGTATTATGAAGGTAGTGTAGCAAAGATCGTCATCACACGCCCTAACGTAGCTGCAGGTGGCCGTGACATAGGCTTCTTTAAGGGCGGTCTGGAAGAGAAGATGGCACCGTGGGTAGCCCCACTAATTGATGTACTAAAGAAGCATCTAGGCGTCACCAAGGTGCAGAGCATGCTGTCAGATGGTAACATCGTAGTGGAACCCTTTTCTGTCATGCGAGGTAAGTCATTCGATGATGCATTTATCATCCTAGATGAAGCCCAAAACACCACATACGTTGAGCTAAAGATGTTTCTAACCCGTATAGGTGAGAACACGAATGTAGTGGTAAACGGTGACGTAGCTCAGACAGACCTAGCAGAGAAGTCCGGGCTAGGCCGCATCATCAGAATGATCAAACAACAGATGATGCCCTTCCCTGTTATAGAAATGACTGTGGATGACATTGTGCGGTCAGATGTGTGTGCCACATGGATTAAAGCGTTCATAAAAGAGGAAGCTGCGTAATGGATTTATACCTGTCCGGTTGCCTATACATGATCGGCTCCTTGTTTATGACTTTAAACTTTGAGCCAGAAGAGGGTGCCTCAAAAGTGATGTACCTTTTGTTCGTATTCGCATGGCCCGTAATGACCTTATGGCTGGTCATAGAAGATATGTTTCACAAAGAATAAAGCGCCCCGTGGTGTTGACCTCGGAGCGCCCTAAGCGTATAATATACTTGAAGCTGGAAGTTTGGTCGCTTCCCCTTCGGTTTTAATTGGAACCCCTCAGATTTAGGTCTGGGGGGTTTTTCTTATTGAGGCACTACGGCGTCTACCGCATTTAGAAACATATCACTTGTTTGATCGGATGCATCACCGACCCGCAATTCGTATTGCAGTGTTCTGTTAGCTACGCTTAGAAAATTATCCCGCAATGTAGCCAACAAACTAGGATCTGCACCATCTGCAATCTTAGTAGCAAGATCAGCGAAGTCTTCAGGGTTTGCTAGAATAGTACCAATAATCCTTTGCTGTTCCTCTTTACCTAGTTTCTCCATTGCTTCGATTTGACCTGCAGTAATCCTACGAGCCGCTGCGGCAGTTGGGTTCATGTATCCGAAGGCGAAAAGTATACCGGTAGATACACTGTCTCTAACACCTAAGTTAGCCGCTGTATCAGAACCAGACCGTGCTACCTTCATCCGTGCAGACAGGGATAAATCCTGTAAGCTGCCCAAGGTAAGCATCATGGTATCTTTCATAAACTCATCGTTAGGGAAGGCACGAGATACCGCATCTATAAGACCACTAGCTCTCTCATTAGTTAGTTTTGCAAGCTGCCCCGTAGCAACATCACGCATACCGCCGGGTGCAATAGCAGTGGAAGTTTTTATGGTGTCATTAATAGTACGGAGCAACATAGATTGCGTTGCCATTCTAGCAGGTATTTGCTGATCCGCAGGAAGCTTATCTATCTCTTCCATAAGCGCACCAATAAAATTGCCGGGATCAGATCCAAGAAGCTCCCGTTTCACAGTGATGCTTGGGTTACTTTGAGCCTCACCTTTCCTGATTCTAGAAAGGAACTGAGCTACAACAGTATCCTCTGCAGCAATCTTCCGCTGCCGTGCCATATCTGCTACTTCATCTGCAGCCAACGCCCGGTTCCCAAGCTCATCTTGAACAGAAAGTATACGGGATTTAGCAGAATTAAGTTCTTCAACTAATGGACTATCCAGAGACCGTAATTGGCCGATAATACCCTCAAACGCTGCGTCTATTTGCTCTATGGTCTGGGTATCATTGTTTCGCAAAGCCTTCGCAAGCTTGTCGGCTTGTTCTGCTACAAACAGATCAATAAATGGCTTGTTTACCTCGCCCTTGCTCAACGCCCCAGATAAAGCGAACTGTAATTGCTCTAGCTGGTTACCTGTGCGATCCGAAAGCATTGCATCTGTATTTGCTACAGAGTTTGTTTCTAGGTCAGGCTGACCTCTACGGCTTCCTCCCTCTGGTACAGGTGTGCTTGTACCTGCATACGCTGGGGTAAAGGATGCGTCAGATAAATTCTGGGTAGTCATAGAGTTCTGGAACTTACTCTGTGTCTCAATGAACAAACTATCCGCAGCATTAGCGATCTCTGCAGTGTCGCCCCCATTACGGCTTACATATGCAAGCTGTCCGGTTGCTTCTCCTGCCTCGTTTACTGCCTTAGACGTAATATGATCTCTGAGTTGTACCAAGGACGCCGCTACATTGCGGTTGTTGGTTGAGGATATTAATTTATCTATTTCCTTCTTGAGGCTGTATAGATCCTGAAACCCAATATCGTCAGTCAATCCATCTATGACCTGTTGAGGGGTTATCGCAGAAGCACCTTCCCGTGGGTCTCCCATTAAAGATGGCTCTGAAGATGGAGAAATCTTATCCCCAAACACCTGCTTTAATTTAGCAAGAATTGGTGCGCCATCCTGAGTTGTTTCACCCAAACCGCCTGCATTGTTAAATACATTTGCAAGTTGTGTTTTGAATGCAGGCATGTCGATGGGATCATTCGGGATAGCTTCATACGCCACCTTAACCGCATCATACGCCGCACGGTATTCATCCACAAAGGTCTTACCATACAAATTAGTAAGCTGTTCTACATACCGTGTGTCATCAAAGAAACGAGAAGGATCGACCTCCGCTACCATTTCCTTAATCAGGGGATCATTTTGGACCGCAGAACCTGCTTCGGCTCTAAAATTACCTGCCTGTGTTTCTGCGGCTGAAATCTCAGCATCAATCTCTTGTATATCTAAGTTTCTGTTGTCCACCAGATCAGGTACGGTTTCCGTATCAAAGTCTATGCCGTCTGGGTTTACTGCCCTAGCTTCTTTTTCAAAGAGATTTCCTGCTGAATTAATCATTTCAGCTTGTTTATCCCTAATCATACTATTGTCAGTGGCACCTCTAGTTACCCCAATAGTATTGGAGACAATTGAGTTCGCTTCCTTTTCTACATATCGTTCCCATTCATCGGGCTTCATAGAGTTCTGCAACCTTTGGCGGGTAACAGTTATATACTTCTTTGCACCTGCAGCTAGAGCATTAACCGTGTCTACGGGTATTTCCTCTACCGTATTACCTACAGTCGCAATAATGGTTGCATTATCTTTCAACACCTGTGCCAGCGCACGGGAAGCTTCTGCAACTTCTTGGGCGTTTGCGTTTTTCAATGAAGGGTCAATAGTTGTAATTACACCTAATATAGCGGCACGTTGTGCTTTATCTCGCACAAACTTTTTATTGATCAGACCTTGTGAGCTACTACCCATGTCACCGACTTTTCGTAGGGCAAGACCGGCTACACCCAGAAAAGTATCAAAAACACCATTGACCACTAGACCATCAAAAGTCATTGCCAGATCTGCGGCCAGTTCGTCATCAACTCCGGTGAAGGTTTTCTTAACCATATCTGCATCAAAGATCAGACCTTCATCGCCTTCTTGCGAGAGAACACCCTCTGTTAAAGCTACTGCAAGGCTTCCGCCAGCGTATTGAACTGCGTTGTCCACTACGGAACCCGCACCCCGAATAGTATTACCTACTACGTTATTTGGTAATACTTTATCGGCCTTCTTAACTAATTCAGAACCTACCCCAATAGCCGCCCTACCTGTTTTTTCAGCGGCAACGCCGGGAACACCGAATACCAAAAGATCTGTTAGTAGACCTTCACCTGTACTCTGGTCATAATCAGGAACGGCAGTTGCATAGTCGCTATCCTCTAGGAAGTTAACATCCAGACTACCATCTTCCTCACGCTCGACTAGGCCGTATAGCTCTGAGAATATGGTGCGGCCTGCTTGGCCCACTACACGCTCAAACATGTTGCTGCCCGGTCTAGGGATTAATACAGATTTGACTTCACTGTTTTCGTCTAGATATTTAAATACTCTTACTTTTCCATCAGAGATAAACTCATCATCTGTCGCAAAGCCCGTCAGGTCTATACCTAAAAGACGGGCTTCTGGCAGATCTACCTCTACAGAATTTTGATATATTTCTTCTGCCCGTGCATCGAATGCAGCCAACTCTTTAAGGTACGCATCTCGTTCCTGTTGGGATTGGTTTGGTAAGTCCTCTGGGTTAACAAAGTCGGAAAACTTAGCCCCTATACGAGTTAGGAAGCTTAATTCAGGACGCTCACCATATATAAAGTCTTGGTTTCGTACAGGGTTTCGGGCCGCAGTAACTTGTTCTGTTACGTCAATGCTGCCATCTGGAGTAGTGCTAGGGACAAAACCTTCTGGGGCTGACACATCAATACCTTGGTCAATCATCCTTTGGCGTGTCTCTTCAGTACGCTTTAAAAAGCTATCAAGGTCTGCTTGTTCTTGCGCAATCCGGTCATCTACAGAAAACCCGTCTTCATCTAAGATGGGTTCTTGTTGTGAGGTATCTTCATCTGGAACTGCGTTATCAGCCCCACGGAGGGTTTTTACGAAATCATCAAATATACCCATAAGTTAGTACCCGCCCATTGCTTTAAGGTTTTCTACGGATGTACCCAAAGCTTGGGCTAACCCTCTAAGGTAGTCCTCCCTGTCCTTGGCCTTTTGTTCATCTGATCCTTGACCCTCTTGCAGATCTTTCAAAAAAGCATCTACAACTTTTTTTGTTAGAGGGGCCGACCCCCCACCTTCGATAGATATGGTAAACGTACCAGTGTTTATAAAGGTCTCTAAGTTTGCATTATTAACTTCAGAAGTTTCTTCTGTGGCTGTAGCCGTAGGGGAATACGAGACTGTGTTCTGATATGCCTCTGTTACTTTTGGATCATCGAATTGCGTAACAAAATCGGAGAAACTCGTTGGCTGTAGTATTGGCAGGTATTTATACCTTTCTTTAAAGACATTAGGCGGTCCAGTTAGAACGCTTTGGGCTTTAATATTGTACTGTCTGATTTTACCGGCCATAAATGTGCGCAGGGTTTGTTCAAACGCCTCATACCCACCTTTTACGTTAAGCATCTCTAACAAACGCTCGAAGTCTTTGTTAGACATTGCATTGCCCGATTGCCCTTCCATGCGACCTGCACGGAATACTAAGGACAACAAAGAGGCTTCAAACATTGCTGTTTGGTCACCTAGATCCTGCACCTTACCACTAACAATTGCGTCTACTAAATCTCCAGAGGCATTTGGTGCGTTCTTTGCCACAGCCGCACGGAATTGTTCTTCCGTAATCATATAGTCATCTGCTTGCCCCTCAAACAGACTTTCCATGACCTGAAGAACACCAGATCCAGAGCGTACAAAGTTTGTAATAGCTTGAGCAACATCGCCTGAAGCGTTCCGCACACGGGGATCTGCCCTAGCAAAGGCCAGAACCTGTTCTGAGTTAACAAGACCCTCAACGAGGGCTACTTTAGCAGTCTCTGCTTCCTGATTATACTTGTTGGTTTGTACTGATATTTTATGAAGTTCTTTAGATTCTTCACCCTCAATGGTACGAAGGAATGTGTAATCTGTCCCCTCTACAAGAGGCCTCCCAGTTGAATCAAGCATCTGTACTTTACCATCGGCACCCGGCTTCTCTACTACCAGCATAAATGCCTGTTTTTTATCTGGCCCCGGAAGAGTTACTACTGCCTCATAAACCTTCTGCCCCGGTACACCGTTTTGTTTTGCAATTTCGCCCCTCTGTTGCGCCGCTGCTAATGACGCTAAACGGCTGATAATCTCTTCACCGGCATTATCATTTTCAGCAAGCTCTATTTGCTTCAGGGTGGCGTTATAATTATTAGCCCCATCTCCATACTTTTTGTATGTTGGTAGCTTTTCTACCTTTTTAATATCAGAGGATATTTGTTTAGCGAGGCTTAAATCCTCAGATGTTGCCCCAGCGGCTTCCGCAACGATAATCAGGTTATCAATTTCTGCGGAGTTTTTACCTGCCAAATTGCTTGGGGTAACTATGTCTTGCCATTGACCCGACTGTTTAATTTCGATGGCATTCTCAATAGTGGTCCTTTTGCTTTCATCCATATTAGGATCTACAGCTATAGAGGTCTTCAACTCATTTGCATCTGCTGTGACTAGATACTCCCTAAAGAGTTGGTTGCCTCGGTTTTCGTACTCTTGTCGCCATGCCTCAGAATACTCAGTTGGATTAGCTCGTAGGTTACTCCCAAAAGCCTGCCAATCGGCAAAAGTTTTAATGCCTGATATGTCAATATCTTCAGGAGTTGATCCGAAAGGCTTAATTTTAACACCGCCGGGTGTGTTCACCTCGACAGAGCCATCTTCAGGAAGCGTTGTACCTTCTGCTAAGTGACCAAACATATCATTCATCTCAGACGCTTGTGACCTGAGCGAGGGGCTATTCTTGTCGTTAGTACTTATCTTAGGAAGATCACCTAGAGTTACATCTGTACCATCTTTAAATTTGTTACTGCCTACTGTACCCCCAAAGTCTTCTACTTTCGCATTAGGGAGGACGTTTGGCCCTTGGAATGGTGTGTCAACCATTTCTGTAGTTGGGGCAGTAAATTCAAGCTGCCCACTTTTAACCCGGTTTTCAGTAGAGGTTACAACAGCACCTACATCACCATCCATAAGTTCTAGTTGGTTTTGGAAGTAGGTAACGGCTGCAACATTGTCTGCAGTACCTGTGAAGTCGAGGGCAAGTACTTTAGCATTTTTAGCTATCTTCTTCGCCTCTGCCTCTTTTGCACGTTGTGCTGCGGCAAGGCGTTTAGCTTCTGCAGCGGCTTCTCTTTTGGCTATACGCTTCTCTTCACGCTCTTCTTCACCACGCTTCATAATGCCTTGAGCCATGATACCAGCACCGGTATCAATAGCCTCTGCCAGTGTATTATCAGGCTGCTTAAAACCGCCAGCGGCAATCTTACCTGTGATACGGGCTTTCGTTGCGCTATAGGCCATTACACCACCTCTTCTTCAGTATCAGAGCCGCCCAACATGAGCGCCTGTTCTTCCGCTGTGGCGGTCATTTCTTCTGCAGGCTGTGCAGGGGCCATAAGACCGCCTTCGCCCTCTGAGACGGCCTCTACGGCGCTCTCAGGGTCTGTCTCTTCGGGATCTACATCGTCCACAACACCCATCATCATTTTAAGCGTGGTGGAGGTGATCGGTGTGCGTTTAGCATTAAGACCATCTTCGTATTTAATGTTCTCGCTGTCGGCTAAGATCTGCAGATAACGGTAGACCGGGCCAGCCGCTAAGATAGCCATGTCGATCTGGAATTTACCACGGCCAATGCCCTGCATCATTAGACCTGCAACGATGTTAGTCAGAGGGCGTTTTAGCTCCATAAGACTGTAGACTATCTCTGCGGTGGTTTCGTCATTCATGCGCTCCATGACGTACTCTACTGTACCGTCATAGGTCTCAATCTCTGGTGGCCGGTGCCATGGATAGTTACGAGTATCAGCGGTGTAGTTCTCACCCGGTATCGGGCCTATTGTTCTGGGATCAAACATCTTCCACCTCATCTTCGGCTTCGGGTTCCATGTCTGCTAGATCGGTCTCTAGCTCATCCATGTAATCAGGTGTGTAGATCACAGGGTTGCCCTGAACCTTCATAAGCTCTTCGGGCATGCTACCTTTCAGAAAGCTCTTAATGGACTTCTCAATTGCGTCTTCAAATTTCATTTTTAAGCTTCCCGTAATTAACCATGAGGTAACCCTCTGGTCCCTCAATCACCGTGTCAGGATGTGTCTTCTGAACTTCCTGTGCGATAACACCCATGGTTGGATACTTGTCGTAGCCGATTTCCTTGGCCGTATCGTTCCAATCCCATGTGTAGAAATGGACGCCGTTGAGCGTATCGTATGGTTGAATGTTTTCTTTAAGTCGTACATCAGAGGCACCTGCAGCCGCTGCAGCAATTTTAATACCGCCGCCCAGAAGCGTGTCAAAAAGACTGGCTTTCTGTGGAGTAGCCGCCTGTGCCTGCATCTCACCTAAGAGAAGACGCAACTCAAACTCTTCCTCGCTAACCGCACCTTTAAACCTGTAATCCAATTCACTGTCCGTGCGATCCCAGATGCGGTTAAGACCCTCTTGCGACAGATCCAGAATGGTCTTTGTATCGATTGCGGCGGCATCATACGCCATCTGCGTATTGGTGGTTGCAACGGTCTGCCGCCACCGGGCGTTAGATTCATCTACAGCGTATTGCATCTTGGAGTAGAACTGTTGGCGTTCATTTTCCAAAGCCATACGAAACTCTGTGGCGTCATTAATTTCGCCAGCATTGAACCGCTTTAGCTCAGACAAAAGGTTAGCGTTAAACTGTTCGACCTGCGTACCAAGCTCTGTGTAGAACTTAGTGAAGTCATTCTTACTTTCTGCAGAAAACCGGCGGGTGGCATTCTCTTGCTGTGTATCCTCAAGCAGAACCTGAACACGGGCCTGAGTGTTAACCATAAAGGCCTGTTGTTCGTTGGTTAGATTGCTCAGATCCATCTCTAAGAAGGCTTGAGCGTTCTGTACCGCTGCAGTCTCACGGGCGTCTAGGTTAGCCAAATCAAAGTTAGACAGAACCGTAGCTTTGTTAATGATAGCCTGTTGCTTATTGTCTAAGTTTTTAACAGTGAGTGTTTGAAAGAACTGCGCCTCTTGCTGTGCAATTGGAAGGCTTGCTTCCATCAGGGCGGTAGCCATAGCCGCAGTAGCTGCAGTACCGGTCATACCGCTGAATGTGATTGTACGCCCTACTGCACGGGCCTGTGCTTGAGCAAAGGCAGGGATCTTAGGTTCACCGTCTGAGCCAACAAAAGAATCGGCCAGCATCTCAAGCTGTCCGGTTACGGTAGACTTGATATCTACATAGTTACCTTCGCCAAGGTTTTGGGCCATAAGCTTACCGGCAACGGTTCGTGTATCGATTATCGAACTGAACTTTTGTGTGGCGTAATCATTAAGAGCTTCACCAGTTTGGTTCACTGTACCATCGGCGTTAATGCCTGTGGCAGAACCCTTCATGTCCAGCGTGTAGCCTTCTGCATTCACTAGGTTAGCGTCACGGACCTCGCCTGTAGCAGCATCCATAATAAACTGTGGGTTGTCCATGCGATCAGATGCAGTCGCTGTGGTAAATGAAGCGGGGGCTACTGCCGTAGGGCTGCTAACCGGTGCAATACCGGTGACCGTCTGAGGCAGATATTTCTCAAGCCCCTTGAGGGCATAATTAGGATTACTAGGATCTAGTAGTGTCCCTGCAGTAACAGGGTCTAGGTTTGGGATAATGTCAGAAAGGTTTATACCCTTTGCATCTAGAAATGCTTTAGGGTCTGCAAGCATTGCTTTGATTTCTTCGTTGGACGTAACCACACCAGAATCCACAAGCATTTTAGCTATACCCTCAGAGGACAAAGCACCGGGTTCAGCATCTTCCGCAGTCTGATTACTATCATCCGCAGTCTGCGCAGAAGAACCTCCTGTATTGTTGTCATCATCATTAGCAGTAGGGTTTGGGTCAATTATTGCTGTGCCACTGCCAAAAATGTCTGTAATGTCACCAACAGCATCAGAAAACGTGTAGTCTTCTCCGTGTCCTGCAGACTTATCACCAACAGATTTATTTTTCTGGTTGGTATCGGTAGAGTTCATTGCTCCGCCAGAAACAATCTTACCGGTATCAGTGTTTACCAGACTACCGCCTTGATATTCTGTATTATTGCCTGTGGTAGTCACATTAGCCAAGCTTTCAGAAAAGCTGTTACCACCCCCGAAGGTATCTGCCCATAAACCCATCAGATCTTATCCTTTTCTTCTTCACATCTACGGATACGATCACGAAGGTAGATGTAGTTTTTGACAGCCTCATCGATTGCCGTAGCATCGGCAGGAAGGCTCTCTAATTCATTGGCTAATTGGGCATTGAACCGGTCATCATATTGCTTGATTTGAGGGCAATAAATTTCGAGTTGGGTTCTATAAACCGTTTGAGCGCAGCCGGTCAGTGATAGACTTGCGATCAGTAAGATTGTCGCTTTCATTTTCAGACATCGCCTTATAAAAATCAGCCGCCTTTTGCTGCGCCTGTAGTTCATCGGTAAGGACTTTGTTCTTCTCTTTCGCCCGTCCTTTAATCTGCCCAAAGACGTAAATAATGGGCAGAGCGAGGGCTAAAGTGGCAATGATATAGGTCTTAACTTTGCCGAAGATGCTAAACATCAACCCCGTCCTTTTGATCCTTCCAACGGGCATATGCAGCCAGAGCGATACCGGCGATTGCACAGAGTAGGAAAACGGTCTTGAGGCTGTCAGCGTAAGCTACAAGTCCCTGTAGCTGTCCGGCCATTTCGTTCAGGCCAGTGGCTGCACCAGCGATACCTACACCAGCCATAGTCTTAGATTTAGCTAGAGGTTTCTTGTCTTGTGCTGCAGGCTTCTGAGCCATTGGTACATCAACGTCATCGCTGGGTAGCTGTGCGTCCAATGTGAACAAAGCTGCCTCTGCAGAACGGCGGCGTGTAAGACCGGTAAGAGGCTGAAGTTTGCCACTAACCCGTGCCTTGTTCCAGCGCATCAGTTGTGCCGGTACTGCAGAATAATCTCCAGCATTTAATTTTTTCCTCAGAGTCGATCCTGAGAAGGCACCACTACCAAGGTTGAATACAAACGACACTAGGGCGTCGAACTGGTATTGCGTCAGAGGTACATCCACTAGGCGTTTAACATCCGCCTCGTAGATCTTCATGTCTTGCCGCAAAAGGTCTTCTGCCTCTTGCTTCGTGATACGCATATTCTTCTTAACACCTTTAACGTGGCCGTATCCTAGTGTGAGAATGTTGGCTGGACAGCGATATGGTACTACCATGCCATCGTCCGTTACTTTGTGCAGACCCTCAAACTTCTTGATTAAGTTAAGGCCTTGGTCAGAGATTGATTTTGGATGCATGTTTACCTCACGCCGCCGTTGAAGAAAAAGGCTGTGACCCGACCATAAGTCCGGGGCTAGAAGATCCGCCATAACCCATCTGGTCCATCTGGCTCATCAGCTTATCAATATTTATGCGGCTACGGTCTGTAATTTGGCCCTGCTGACTAAACGTGGCAATATTAAGATTGTTATTTGCGTCAAATCCACGCTGCGTGACGCTACCATTTTTGTTATTAGATTGTTGGATCAAACGGCCTTCTCCGTCAAAACTGTCTGCCAGTTTTGCGTATTCCATTGTTAAAGCTGGGTCCAAGTTTTGACCATTACCCAAGATAACTTCTCTAATAGTAGACAGCCTCTGAAGCATGTCCTGCTTAGTCTGTTGTTGTCCCGCTGTTTGCGCCTGAACCCCAGAACTAATTTGTTTAAAAGCAGAACCGAAGTTCGTGGACATGTCATCTTGGTTCCGCATTGTTTGCTCGGTGTTACGAGCAATAGAAGCGTTTTGCTGAGAGGTTGCATCAAAGTTTCGATTTAGATCGTCACGCACCTGCCCGAAACCTCCGGTGACCTGATTTACAAGGTCAGCCCGTGCTTGGGTCGCAAGCGTAGCATCGTCTGAATACTCAGAGCGGAAATCAGAAAAGTTATCCTGCAACCCACCGACTGAACTTTGAATGTTAGCCTGTCCATCTGATAAACCACCGTAGTATGTAGTTGCTCTATCGGACATGCCCTCAAGGTATTCTTGCAGGCTTGTTTGACCCCCAAGTACATTAGCAGAGAGATCCGTTAAGCTTTGGTTCTGTGTATCAAACTGTGTGTTTACGTTCTCGTTTACGCCAGCAAAGCCTGTGTCGAGAGAACTATCTACCGTATTAAAACGGTCTGTCATATTACCAGATAGATCAGAAACGCTGTTCTGTATGTTTGTCTGGCCCTCTGCAACATCGTTAAAGGATTGGTTCATGTCGCTGAACCCGGAGTTTACAGAACCTCGCACACCGTCCAAGTTGCTATTCACAGTAGCAAATCCAGTGTCAGTTACACCTTCAAGGCTACCAATGCGGTTTTCGATGCCAGAGGTGTCTACTGTTTGGTTTACAACTCGTGTCTGCGGGATAGCAGCGATCTGATTACTAAGGCCTGTCTGGCCCGATGTGAGTGTGTTTTGA
>Ga0209632_10001327_pt1 | contig 25066 bp, 23 predicted proteins | sample COG_10_FD_184754 | JGI IMG/M metagenome (GOLD analysis project Ga0209632, IMG submission 184754) | Pelagic Microbial community sample from North Sea - COGITO 998_met_10 (SPAdes) (version 2) | ecosystem: Environmental > Aquatic > Marine > Neritic zone/Coastal water | place: Helgoland, sampling... | reverse complement strand
AGTGCTGTGGTTAATTCCATTAATTTCGGCCGGATTCGCTCTCGCGGTTGCCAGCGGAATTGTCTACGTCCTGGCAGATAACGATGTTCTTGTACTTAACGGGCAGAGCCAAGGAATCTTGACCGTCTTGGTCTTCGGAGCGGGAACCGACTATTCGCTGCTGCTGGTCAGCAGGTACCGAGAAGAGTTACATAAATATTCAATTCACACGGATGCGATTGGGGCAGCAATAAAGGGAGTCCGCGCACCAATTATTGCTTCTTCTGCCACAACTTCAATCGGTCTCATGTGCTTACTTTTAAGTGAACTCAACTCAAATAAGTCAACCGGCCCGGTGTCTGCTGTGGGAGTAATCGCAGCCATGTTGATCATGCTGACTTTCTTGCCCGCACTACTCACTTTCCCAAGTTTCACCCTCCCCATCCTGGCATTCTTGGTGCCAGCGGTTGTCGGTTTCCTTCTTGGCCTCGTCACAGATGCTCCACTTGCACCTTTTGCGATGGTTGGAGGCATCGCGGCCCTGACCACTGTAATCATGTGGATTGTTTTTGGTGTGATTCGTGTTTACTCAGAATCTGGCGGCCCGTTCAGCCGCGAGCGCTTCCCCGCCGGACGATGGGCTTTTTGGCCCAAAGTTCCCCGACTCGGTGAGCCAGATAACAAACTTACCGGCGTGTGGTCCAAACTTTCTGGACTAGTGGGGCGCAAACCACGTGTGACGTGGGTTTCCACCGCGTTGGTCTTACTCGTATTTGCCGGCTTTAGTACCACTTTAAATGCAAACGGCGTGGCAACTTCAGAATCATTCACTAACGGAGAAGAAGTTGATTCAGTAATTGGCCAAAAAGTTCTCGTCGACCACTTCCCCGGTGGTTTGGGCAGCGAGACAATCGTTACAGCAAATCAAGGCAGTAGCGATCAAGTCTTATCAAAAATTGCAGCAACTCCTGGGGTGGCAGATACCGTTCCCTACGTAAACCCTTCTACAGGAGACCCCACCACGGTTGATGGCCGAGTGCTGTTCTCAGTGACGCTGCAATCACCATCTGACTCCGCACAAGCCGAAGCTGTGATCGGAAACTTAAGAACCAGCTTTGAATCAATTCCAGATGCTCAAGCACGCGTGGGTGGCCCAACCGCAGTTGCCTTCGATATCAACGAAGCAAATCTGCGCGACCGCAACGTAATTATTCCCACCGTACTCATTGTGATTCTCATAATTTTAATTATTTTGCTTCGAGCGTTTAACGCGCCAATCATTTTAGTTGGGACCGTTTTGCTTTCTTACTTTGCCACTTTGGGAGCATGCGCTATCGCATTTAATTATATTTTTGACTTCCCTGGAGCAGACCCGTCCTTCCCATTATTCGCCTTTGTGTTCCTCGTTGCCCTCGGTGTTGATTACAACATCTTCCTCTTGACCCGAGTACGTGAAGAAGCCCTGCTCCTTGGTACTCGTCAAGGGATATTGAAAGGTTTGACGGTGACCGGAGGGGTAATTACGAGCGCCGGCATTGTGCTTGCCGCAACTTTCCTTGTCTTGGCTGTACTTCCTCTTGTTTCCCTGCGCCAAATTGGATTCGCTGTGGCGCTTGGAGTTCTCATCGACGCATTTATCGTTCGGACCACTCTTGTCCCCGCGCTCGCCTACGACATTGGCAAAAAGGTGTGGTGGCCCAGCTCGTTATCAAAAAAGGATGTCTTCAATTAGTCGTCACCCACGGTCTTCAAATAATTTCCCCGCTGGACTGGGGAGCACCGTCAATGAAAATATTGGCAACGCGGGCTTCCACATCAAAGAGGCCAACTATGGAAATTGCGTCTTCGAGCGGCTCTTGAGCATCTTGAAAAGTCCGATTCACTAATGGCTGATCAACCGTGAAAGCAACCGGGTCTTCGGCTGCGGCCTGCATGTATGCCTGCCACGCATAGTTGTGAAGTAAATACGCTTCCTGTGCCGCCTTAATTTTAGTATGCCATGGCAATATATTGATTGCGGCGATTTCTCGACCGGCTGCACCAATTGAATCTGCGCCATCAACTGCGATCCTGGCAAGCTCTGCCGTGGCAGCCTCCGATTGCGCATCGGCCAATGTGCCCTCAAGACCTTCAGCCTCAAGCTGGTCAAATACCGCGGCAGTTCGCTCCTGCACGACACCCATGCTCGCCTCAGACTCCACGATCGCAGTCACCAATCGATCCATTTCAATATTACGGGTTAACCAGTCCGTACCCACCGCCCCGCCAATGCCTAATGTAATCAGAAAGGCAACTGCGCCAGCTACCAGCGGGATCCAAGTGTTGCGCTTCACTCCTGCATTCTCACCTATTGGCAGTCTGGCTCCCACATCCGAGGGGGATCCGCTAAGTTTATGGGGTGACTTTTACCCCAAATACCGCCAACTCTTGGCAAATCGGGTATCAAGCAGCCCTTAATCGAGTACGTTCCCAGCTCACCCATGCTCCAGAAAATTTCCCCATTCGCTTAGCAAAGAAAACCAGCAATCTCTTCCGAGACCGGGCGGCCACCCAAGCAAATGGACTAGATGTGAGCTCATTTAGCTCAGTTTTCGAAGTAGATCCGGTCAATCACACCGCTGAAGTGGGCGGCATGACCACCTACGAAGACCTTGTCGCCGCCACCCTCCCCTACGGCCTGATGCCGCTCTGTGTTCCACAACTGCGCACGATCACCCTCGGTGGCGCGGTGACTGGACTCGGAATTGAAAGCGCAAGTTTTCGAAACGGAACCCCACATGAGTCCGTACTGGAAATGGATATTTTGACGGGCACCGGCGACGTCATCACAGTAAGTAGCCACGAGAATGATCCGCATCGGGACTTGTTCTTTACATTTCCTAATTCCTATGGATCACTCGGCTATGCTCTCAGACTCAAAATAGAACTTGAGCCGACTAAGCCATTCGTGCACATTACACATCTCCGATTCGAATCGGCCACAGCACTAACTGTCGCAATAAAGGAGCTATCGGCGTCAGCGATATTTAACGAATCACCGATTCATTTTCTCGACGGCACGGTTTTTTCACCCACAGAACAATATCTCACGGTCGGCACCATGGTTAGTGCTTTGCCCGCAGGGAAAAATACCAGCGACTACACCGGTATGTCGATTTATTACCGGTCCATCCAGAGTCTCGCTGAGGACTACCTCACCATTCACGACTACCTATGGCGTTGGGACACCGACTGGTTTTGGTGCTCGCGTGCCTTCGGAGCGCAACATCGAATCGTGCGATCCCTCTGGCCAAAATCACGACTGCGCAGTGACGTCTACTGGAAAATAATTGCCATCAACCGTAAACTCAAGTGTGCCGAAAAGCTTGACACCCTCAAGCGCAAGCCTCCCCGTGAGCCCATTGTGCAAGATATCGAAATCCCAGTTGACCGACTACCCCAATTTCTCGACTTCTTTCACTCCCGAATCGGAATAGAACCCATCTGGCTATGCCCACTGCAGCAGCGTGATCCGGGAGTGCGTTGGCCACTCTATGAATTCGACCCCGATCGGCTCTATGTAAATGTGGGTTTTTGGTCAACTGTTCCGCTCACAAATGGGGAAAGGCCTGAACAGGGCGTAAAAAATCGGGAAATTGAGCACGAAGTTACCAAAATGGATGGTCGCAAATCCCTATACTCAACGGCGTTCTACAACAAAGACGAATTTTGGTCGATATATGGCGGCCTTGACTACGAACAAATTAAGAAGAAGTACGACCCCCAGGGGCGCTTCCTCGGTTTATACGAGAAGGTGGTTGAACAACAGTGAAACTAGCCGATGCATTTAACATGGTTGTCGGGCCTGAACGCAATGTGAGTTTTCGAGCCTATGACGGTTCAACTTTTGGCCCACAAGACCATGATGCAATTCTGGAAATAACGACTCCGCGAGCCGTCCAATACCTGGCATCTGCACCGAGTCAATTGGGCATTGCCCGCGCTTACGTCAATGGCGATCTTGAGATTGTGGGAGACGCTTACACAACGCTCTCGCGCCTTTACCCCATGGATACCCACCACTTAACACTCAGCGACAAAATCACTCTGTTGAAAAAATTTGCACCCTTTGCCTTAAAACGGCCAAAACCACCCGCCCAAGAGCGGGTGCTTGCTGGCACGCGTCACTCAAAGCGCCGAGACGCAGAAGCCATCCAGCACCACTATGACGTGTCCAATCGTTTTTATCGTTGGGTCCTTGGTCCGTCCATGGCCTACACCTGCGCCGTATTTCCCACACAGGATGCAAGTCTTGAAACTGCTCAAGAAGAAAAATTCGATTTGGTTGCTCGAAAATTAGACCTTAAACCCGGCATGACACTTCTAGACGTTGGCTGCGGCTGGGGCGGCATGGTTCTGCACGCGGTAAAGAATTACGGCGTCCAGGCAATCGGTGTCACTCTCTCTGCGGAGCAAGCAACCTGGGGACAGGATGCAATCAAGGCAGCACGCTTAGAGGGGTCAGCCCAGATCCGCTTCTGTGACTACCGCGATGTGACCGAAACCGACTTTGACGCGATTTCCTCAATCGGTCTCACCGAACATATCGGCCGCGCAAACTACCCCTCCTACTTTAGCTTCCTCAATGACAAGCTCAAGCCCGAAGGCCGCATGCTCAACCACACTATTACTCGACCCGACGACACCGAGCCCACCCACTACCGCAAATCTTTTATCAATCGTTACGTGTTTCCCGATGGAGAACTTTCCGCACCCGGCGTAATTATGCACGCATTTAATGACTCAGGATTTGAAATCCGCCACGAAGAGAACCTGCGTGAGCATTATGCACTCACACTTAAGCATTGGTGCCAAAACTTGGAGGACCACTGGGAAGAGGCAGTCGCTGAGGCAGGGCTAGGTACCGCGCGCGTCTGGCGCTTATACATGGCTGCATCTCGGATGGGATTTGAACTGAACACAATCCAGCTACACCAGATGCTCGGTGTCAAACTTGGACCTCGCGGCAAATCAGGCATGCCACTTCGGGCTGTTTTTAGCTAATCAGGAACCGACATAAATATGAACAGCTTCGTCTAGGGGAACCTCCGTGTATTCACCGGCACTGCCAATAAACACCCCAGTCTCTGAACGATAAGCGTTAACACGAGCACCCGGTAAGGCGCCGACACGACGCAGCCGCGCCATCACCAATTCATCGAGTTGAATTGTCTCGGCTAACCGACGAATGGTGACCTGTCGAGGATTACTCTCAACAACCTCAACAATATTTACAACTTTAGAATCTGCCTCACCGGGTTTGATGTAGGTCGGATCAATCTCTTCCAACCCCGGGATCGGGTTACCAAAGGGTGACACCGTGGGATGCGACAGCAACTCGAGTAAACGGACTTCAACCGCCGTGCTCATAACATGTTCCCAGCGACAAGCCTCGGCATGGACTTCCTCCCAAGGAATTTTCAACACGTCAACCAACATGCACTCAGCAAGCCGATGTTTACGCATCACTTGTGTGGCATGCTCGCGACCTTCCGAAGTGAGTCTGAGGTGGCGTTCTTTATCAACGTGAACAAGTCCATCGCGTTCCATGCGCGCAACAGTTTGCGAGACAGTTGGACCACTTTGCCCAAGCCGCTCAGCAATTCGAGCACGCATGGGCGGGATACCTTCTTCTTCTAACTCGAAAATGGTCCGCAAATACATTTCAGTAGTGTCAATAAGGTCGTTCATGTCACCAGCGTACCCGACCGAGGCCTCCTCCGGAAAAATCTGCCGCAGCCCGATGAATCCGTTCAGCGTTATCACGCTCTGGAGCAATCGGGCGCTGAGCGGCTAAGGCCCCTAGGCTGTTGTCATGAGTTCGGTGATGTGGTTTCGGCGGGATTTGCGACTCAAGGACAATCCGGCACTGCTTGACGCGATTGCTTCTGACCCCCACGCCTTTGCCCTTTTCGTTCTCGATCCGGTTCTGTGGGGGCAGCCCGGTTCGGTGCGCACGAACTACCTGATTGATTCGCTCTCGAAACTCAACACTCAACTAGCAGGGCGACTGGTGATTCGATCTGGCTCGCCTTCAGTAATCGTTCCCAATTTCGCACGTGAGGTTTCAGCGGGAACCGTCCACATTGCTGCTGACTTTGGACCCTACGGACAAAAACGCGATAACGCTGTTAACAGTGCGCTCACAGATCTTGGGGTTGACTTAGTTCGTGTCGGTTCGGCCTACGCTGTTGCACCCGGTCGCGTCCGAAAAAGTGATGACACTCCCTATCGAGTGTTCACACCCTTTTATAAGGTCTGGATGACCCATGGGTGGCGTACACCAGCTGATTCGATTCCCGAAAATTTTGTGTTTCAATCCGCCCCCACTGAGCAACTCCCCCAACCCAATTTAATTCCTGGGCTAGCCCTTCCCCCAGCTGGCGAGGAAGCAGCCTGGAAGTTCTGGAGTGAGTTTAAGGAAAATGCACTCGCACACTACGCGGATGATCGCAACCGCCCCGACCTAGCAGGAACCAGTTCACTCTCACACCACTTAAAATACGGTGAAATCCATCCACGCAGTGTGCTGTCTGGGCTTGGTGACGGAGATGAAGTATTTCGAAAGGAAATTTGCTGGCGTGAGTTCTACGCCGATGTGCTTTTCAATACGCCCCAGAGCACGCACCTTTCTCTCAACGAGAAGTTCGACGTCAACATGCCCTGGGCAAGCGGTGCTACCGCTAAGGAACACGTGAATGCCTGGAAACAAGGTCAGACAGGATTCCCGTTTGTCGACGCGGGGATGCGCCAACTACGTGCCGAAGGCTGGATCCACAACCGGGTTCGCATGGTCGTTGCCAGTTTTTTGATCAAAGACCTGCATATCCCTTGGCAGGTGGGTGCGCCGTGGTTCATGCAGTGGCTACGCGATGGTGATATCGCCAGCAATACCCACGGTTGGCAGTGGACCGCCGGATGTGGAACCGATGCATCACCTTTCTACCGGGTCTTCAACCCGATCACTCAGGGCATCAAGTTCGATCCCCACGGGGACTACATCAGACGTTACGTTCCCGAACTTGCCCACTTATCCGGCGCCGGTGCCCATGAACCATGGAATACACCCGCTGGGTACTCACATCACTATCCGAGACCCGTTGTCGACCACAAAGTGGAGCGTGAGGTCGCCCTAGCCAACTATGCCGCTGCCAAAGAAAACTCTGCGAACTCGGTCTCATAGGCTTAGTGCATGCAAACCTTGGCCGTGCTCTCCATGAAGGGCGGTGTGGGTAAAACTACTGTCGCTCTCGGTTTGGCAAGTGCCGCCTGGCACCGAGGTGAGCGGGTTCTCGTTATCGATCTTGATCCCCAAGGCAATGCCACCATGGGTCTGGGCGTGACCAATCCTGAGTTCACCATGAATGACGTCCTTGCCGATCCACAACCTGGAATTGCAGCCGATGCGATCGTTGACTCCGCCTGGGGCAATCGAGTTCAAGTTCTTTGCGCAGATCGAGCCCTTGAGCACCGCAATACAATTGAAGGTCCACTTTCTTCCCAACGTCTGCGAATCGCTTTGGGTAATCTCCCCCGGCAGTACGACCTAGTGCTCATTGACTGCCCACCCTCTCTGGGTGAAATGACGCGCAATGCCCTACACAGCGCAACTGATGCGCTAGTTGTTACCGAGCCCGCCTACTTTGCTTTGGCTGGAGCCGAGCAAGCGGTTGAAGCCGTTGACGTTATCCGCTTGGCATCCAACCCAATGCTCAATCCGGCACAAATCCTGCTCAATCGGGTTCGCCCAACTGTCGCCGAGCACCGTAACCGCGCCGCTGAGCTGCGCGAAGCTTTTGGTCCTGTTGTTCTTGAGGTTGAAGTTCCAGAACGAAATGCAATCACCCAAGCAGAGGCCGCCGGGATGCCAATTCACGCGTGGGACTCACCAGCAGGACGTGAACTTGCCGCGGTCTTTGATCAAGTAATAGCAATCATGTCACCAAGGAAAAGGTTGTGGGGCTAGTCATGGCTAAACCAGAATTCGATGCAACTCCAAGGCCATCTTTGCGCAAAGCTGGGGATTCAAGTGTTCACCCCGTATCGGAGGCTAAGTCTTCCGGACCCAAGCGAATGGGTCAAGACGCAACCAGTTTCGGCAATGTAAGCGACTCGGTCACACGCCCACGTCGTGAAAAACTAGTCGAAGTCTCAATCGCGATTCCCAAATCACTTCGCAAGAAACTAAAATCTGATGCAAGAGCTAAAGGCATCTCAGTCAATGAACTCATCGCTTTGCGCTTAAACGAGTACTGAGCGACGCCCGTGAGTTAGGTGGCTCGCTACGGACTTAATCGTTCAATGGTCCAGCTTGCGTCTTCATGTAACACATATACGAGCCGATCGTGAAGGCGAGATTCACGGCCTTGCCAAAACTCGATGCGATATGGGAGCACTTGCCATCCTCCCCAGAAGTCTGGCACCGGGATTCGCTCAAGGTCTAGGAAACGCTCTTCGTAATGCGCGAAACTCGAGTCAAGAACTTCTCTGCCTTCCAACACTGTGGATTGCTTACTCGACCATGCCCCAATCTGCGACTGGCGTGGACGGGAGTGGAAATACTCTTCCACCATTTCTCTAGGAACCAGTTTCGCTTTGCCCGAAATAATCACCTGCTGGTGTAGTTCGTACCAGGGAAACAGCAACGTAACGTTCGGATTGGCCACAAGATCTGAACTCTTAACTGACCCAAGGTTCGTGTAGAAACTAAACCCCGAATCTGAAAAGTCCTTGAGAAGGACCGTTCGAGAACCCGGACGCGCATTTCCCTGTGGATCTAGCCCTACGGTGCTCACCACCATTGCATTTGGCTCAAGAATTGGGGAATCCCGCGCGTGCTCGAACCAGCGACCAAATTGCTCAACGGGGTCGACCGCCATCATCTCCTGGTCTAAAACCCCAAGGTCATAGGAAATCCTGAGCTCACTCACGGGAACCTGAGGGATTTTTACCATGACTGATCTCACCACGTATGAGCCGATCCCACCAGTTCAGCAGCTCAGTTTTTGTAAATGTCCCCACACCACTGCCACATTCCTGCCCGAAATGAAACCTTTGGCACCCCCGGCCCAATCCACTGGTGCCGGTTCCACCGGAACGCAATAAACTCAGGTGAACCTCGGTGAGGCCCAGCCTGAATTCGACCTCGGCTTGGGCTGTCGCTAGCAGGTCAATACCTCACACCCAATGTGAACCGTCTTAAACCAAGGAGCAAACGTGAGCAACATTGTGATCCCGGCCGAACTTCTCCCAGTTGATGGACGATTCGGCAGCGGTCCCTCTAAAGTGCGCAAGGAACAAACTGATGCGCTAGCCGGTGTCTGGGAGTCCTACCTAGGAACCTCACATCGTCAAGCACCAGTGCGCGCACAAGTGCAGCGATTACGCGAAGGGCTGGCGAGCCTGTTTGATCTCCCCGAAGGCTACGAAGTAGTTTTGGGCAATGGCGGCTCAACCGCATTTTGGGATATTGCTTCATTTGGATTGATCCACGATCGGGCTCAGTTCCTTTCTTTTGGTGAATTCGGTGCAAAGTTCGCATCCGGTGCACAGAAAGCACCGCACCTAGGTGAGCCTGATATTCGTAAATCTGATCCAGGGAGCGCTCCAATTTTTGAAGCGCTCGAAGGCATTGACGCTTACTGCACGCCCCACAACGAAACCTCAACTGGAGTCGCAGTGACTCCGCAGCGTGTCGCCGGAGCCGACCCAGAATCACTTATGGTTATTGATGCAACTTCCGGTGCGGGTGGCTTGTATGTCGATATTACCGAGTGTGACACCTACTACTTCGCGCCACAAAAAAGTTTTGGCTCCGATGGTGGTTTATGGTTCGCACTGATGTCTCCGACGGCAATCGCTCGGGCCACGCAAATCAAGCAGTTAGGTCGCTGGATTCCTGACTCCCTAGATCTAATGACCGCGATTGACAACTCACGATTACAACAGACATATAACACTCCCGCACTTGCCACGATTTACATGATGGCTGAGCAAGTAGATTGGTTTAATTCCAATGGTGGACTGGCATGGACCACTGCGCGCACTAAGGAGTCCTCTGACTTGCTCTACTCATGGGCCCAATCACATAGCTTACTGAGCCCTTTTGTGTCGGACCCGGCTTTGCGTTCGGGGGTGGTTGCAACAATTGATGTTGATGACTCAATCGATGCAACCTCAATCACGAAGGCACTGCGCCTGCACGGAATTGTTGACACCGAGCCCTACCGCAAACTTGGACGCAATCAGCTACGCATCGCAGTGTTTCCCGCCGTTGATCCACAAGATGTTCACGCCCTGATTGCCTCGATTGATTTTGTCATTGCGCAGCTTGCATGAGCAAACTGGCGGCGGCGGTACCCACACGTGACAGTCCGACTTGGGCTTCCTACCTGCTCATTACCTCTTACTCATGGTTCATCTTCGGTTTGAGCGCAACTCAGGCGTTGATAAGAGACGAGCAGGGAACTTCGCGCACCGTGTCGAGTTTGCATGCAGTCTTATTCTCATTAGGTGGGATTGTGGCCGGGCTCATTGCAGCACGTTTGATTCTGGCTCTCGGCCGCGGAAAGTTCCTCAAGGTCGCCGTTGGTGGGGCAACATTTGGCGTCTTGATCTACACGGTCCCAGGTGGAGTTGCGGTCACTCTCATCGGCGCATTTGTCGCCTCATTATTTGGCTCTGCAATTATTGTGGGAGCAAGTGCTTTTCTCTTCGACCATCAAAAACAAGCCGGCCCCGCAGCTGTCACTGAAGCAAATGCACTTGCAGCTCTCGGCGGTATTTTATCGCCTCTCGCCGTTGGATTCGGTGCCGTATTTTTCTTCGGCTGGCGGTTTGGATTGTGGGTGTTATTTATTGGATTTGCCATAAGCCTTCTGCTCATGCGTAAAAGTCCACATGTTTTCCAGGTTCCCATTGATGAACATATTCGCGAGGCGAGCCGGGCTCATTTCCCGCGCAGATTCTGGTGGGCACTTACTACCCTTTTTCTATTGCTAAGCACTGAATTCACCCTCACCTTGTGGAGTGCTGACCTACTCCGTGATAGGGCAGGGTTCGAAGCGGGTGCTGCGGCGGCGTCCGTCGCAGCCGTCACCGGTGGACTCTTCATTGGTCGAGTTTTAGGTTCACGCTTTGCCGAATACTTCCCCGTTGATCGGATCCTGACCCTGGTTGTACTCATTGCTTTGGGCGGATGGCTTGTCGTGTGGTTTTCCTCCGCCGCTGGCATAATTCTCCTCGGGCTTGTGATCACAGGAATCGGTGCGGCGCTGTTTTGGCCGCTGGGAATTAGCCGTGTGGTTATGGCGTCCGGCGGTCAAAGTGACCGTGCCTCAGCACTTTCTGCTGTTGCTGGGGCAATCGCAGGTGGCATTGGCCCATTCATTCTTGGCGCACTGGCAGACTTAGTGGGAGTTCACACCGCCTTTTTGTTACTCCCCGTCTTTTTGCTTTCCGGTCTTTTCCTCATCAGAATCAAACCCGTCACCAGGGCGATCACTCCAGCGATCACTCCGACGATCACGGGAAATCGCGAGGCGTAATTGAAGTCCTGGACCCGCACCACTTGGGTGGGATCAGGACTTTCAGTGGGATCAGTGCTTTCAATGAGATCTTCCGCCGCTGCTGCGGCAGCCACTTCAGGTAGGTCAATCCGAATCACTCGGTCGTCATTTTCACTTGCAATCGCAATCGCATTTTCGCCCGGCAGCCACGCGATCGCTTCACCTTGAGGCTGACCTGGTAGGTCAACTATTTCGTCGACCAACCCGACTGGGAGGCCACGAAAAAACTGTGCTTGGAAATAGTCACGAAGAACAAATGTGGTCCCGTCGGGCCTTATTGCACCATCGGTGATGAGCCCGGTAGACGAACTTATCTTCCTCGCAATATTAATCCCAGACTTTCTCAGTTTTTTGGGTAACGCATAGATCGATCCACTGGCCATTTGCTTGGTCACAATCCACAACTGTTGGGAGTTGGGATCGGCCAAAATTGTCTCCGCATTATGCGGACGGTCTTCATAGGTAAACCGATACCGCTGCGCTTGTGCACTCGTCTTACCAAGTTTTTTTGGCTCCCGGATTCGATAAATAGAGACATCACTCCACGAGTCTCGATTGTCACCAATGTCACCCACCCACAACACAGGTCTCCCTCGGGCATCAACACCTGCGGCCAAACCTTCGAAATCACGAGCGGAGACATCTCGCAATGTGAGTTCGCCGACAACGGCACAATTAGAAAGTTGCAGGGCATAAAGCCTGCCTTTGTCGCCCGAGTCGTTGTGAACCCACATAACACCAGAATGCAATTGTGAGGGCGCCATCCCACTGATTTCGGTTAAGCGCGGATCTGTCAATTCACAAATTACTTCTGGTGAAGACGCCTTAATTGCCGAAGTGGGAAGCACGAGCACAGATACCGCAATAATTACGGGACCCAAAATTCTGAAAATCAGAGTGACCCAATCGCTGCCACAAAAACACTGCCCACGAGGGCTACCAATACCACAATGGTGACAATTCGACGGAATCTCGGGGTCATATCACTACCTTAAAGCAATGTAAGACGCTGGGAATGCAGGTGGCTAATCTTCTCCTATGACTGCATCTGATTCGAACGCGATTCTCCCGGTACGAATTGGTACCGGACTCGCGATTGTTGCAATGGTGATCGCGGGGGTCATTGGACCAATCTCGCCGAGTGAATTGACAAACAGTGAAGTGTGGTGGTTCGGCGCCGCATTGATTGCAAGCATAAGCGGCGGATTGGGATTACTGTTTTTACAACGACGCGCACGCACTCTGTGAATCAGGGCCTAGTCGATACTTACCGAACCTGCGCGCTCTACGGGAGTGAGACCCGGGTCAACCGTGTCAGAGTGTGCACCACAGCCATAACTCACAGCAACTACACGCCCGTCTGCCGGTGAGAGCGCATTGGTACATACCGCGAATGCTTGACCCAGCGCACCGGCCAAAGAGTTGTGAAAACCGCAACTACTGCACGTGGCCGGAGCAAGCCGAGCCATCTCCGTCACTGGGCCAAACTCACTTTCAGCCCAACGTTCGGCAGCCTGTTCCCGACCCACAACAGAAAGAACGCGGGCGCGTCCAAGTCCCAGTTCCCAACCGGACATAATTCCTCGGTAATCCTCAATATATTCGAAGTCTTCATCGACTTCACTTGCTAAAAATTCGGTGAATCCCGCTGTGAGCCGTTCGTCATTTGCGTTGACCGGAAGCACGTCTCCTGGGCTGAGGTCACCGGGTTGAATTCGCTCACTCCATGGGACCCACGCTGGGGCGACCAGTGAATCAGGACTTGGTAGTAGAACTACGTCGGTGACCGTAACCGTGGACTTGCTTTGCGGGGTAGTAGCCAAAGTGACGGCCCATTGCCATCCGAGATAGGCAGGGTTAGTGCAACTAAAAAGGTGAGTTGCCAGCTTTTCGGCCTCCATGATCAGTCCCAAGTGTTCGCCAATGAACTCAGAGTTACCCGCCTCAAGGACTGCGGCAGCCTTCGCTTGATCAAGTGCCTTGACCAATTTAGGGTCCGCTTTAAGATCGGGGACCTGCGAGGCAAGGGCTAGGGCGGATTTTTGCGTGCTCACCCCTTGATTATCTCCCATGAGGCGCGCGGTGAGGAACAGCGGGTAATGCGACCGCCCTCACATCACTATTTCGCAAGCAGGGGTGCTATCTCTGCATCCAACAGTTCGCATCGCACAGCGACTCCCGAAATTGATTGGTTTATGACCGTACACCGAGCACTAGTATCAAATATCTAGATCGTCAGCGACTGCCCGCAACACGGAAGCAGTTTTTTGCGCCATTGCATCTGCCGGGTACTTGCCTTTGCGAAGTTGATTACTCACGCCATCCAACAGCTTAATCAGGTCTTCCATGATGACGGCCAGATCATCTGCCTTCTTACGGTGGCCCTTTACAACAGAGGCAGGCTCGCTCACAATGGTGACGGTCAGTGCTTGCTTTCCGCGGCGTCCATCGACAATTCCAAAATCAAGTTTCGTACCTGGCTTTAACGCAGTAACGCCACTTGGGAGCGTAGAGACGTGCACAAAGACGTCTTCGCCTTCATCGCTTGAAATAAAACCGAAACCCTTTTCAGCGTCGTACCATTTAACTGTTCCTGTTGGCACGGCTCGCCCCTCACTCTCTATTTCTTGCCCAACCAATGTGTAATTGCCACCCCGTCTGGAGTGCGCCCTAGGTTAGCGCAGAAGGTTAGCGCAAGCCCGGTTCGGTTCCGGATCTGGTAGTCAAGCCAGGAGGCCATAGGCTAGCCCTGTGCCCGAAACCCTAGAGAGCGTCACTGTTGCCCGAGCACCGCACGTAATTGCACTAGGTACGGTCTCAACACTCCAAGGGATTTTCACAACTGCGGTTGCGGTTCTCACGGAACTCACCCGGCGCGTAGCGCTCACGACGCTCACTGGTTTCACGGGGCATCTCACCATGTCAGCAAGGTCGAGGAGAGCATGAATACTAGCCGTCCACGAAGCCTCGCCGATTCATTGCGGGGAAGAAGTGAAGTTGAGCTTACGGAACTTTTTTTGGGCCGCCCTGACCTGGCCCACCCTGCTCCTGCCGATATTTCCAGTTTGGCGAGACGGGCAACTGCGACTCCATCCGTCAGCCGAACCCTCGATATTTTGTCTGCCCCCCAACTACACGTCCTTTTTACTCTACGCGAGAACTCAATGAGTAGCTCCGAGCTCGCCGAATCGGTGGATCCCCAAGTAGCCGTCTGTCTTGATGCCCAAATATCGGTGCTGCTCAAATTGGGACTGGTGTGGGGTTTATCCGACTCACTCAGTGCCGTGACTTCCGTCCGAGACACCCTCACCGAGGGCTACTCGGATGCTCTTGTTGTTCCCCACCTGCCAGAGTCGACGGGCACGACCCCGAAACAGGATTTGCAAATGCAATCCGGTCTTGCCGCCCACACGTTTATGTCCTTGGCGCATGACGCTCTCTACATTTTCCGAACCACTCCCCTTACCGCACTTCGGTCCGGTGGTATCGCGACCAAAGATATTGATCATTTGGCTGAATTTTTGGCGGTACCCCTCAATGAAACTTGTCTCCTCATTGAAGTTTTGTACCACGCCGGACTCATAGCTTTAACAACTTCCTTGCAGTGGGAAGTGACTACTAAATATGAAGCCTGGCGCAAGAAATCCAAAGAGTCACAATGGGTTGCACTTGCGCAGTCGTGGCTGGACCTGCCCCTTATGGGGAGTGAGGGGAACAAGCCACTTTCCGGAACGGGCGAGTCCCCCACTGTCGGTGTCATGCGCTGGCAGACCCTGTGCACGCTCCGATGGTGGAATGAAAACACCGACACGCCACCCACAAAGCACTGGAAGATTTTTGTCAAAGCTCTGGACCATTTTCACCCTCGACGAAGGGGCTCTCGTCGCGAGGAAGTCGCTAAGGTCACCTTGAGAGAAGCCGAATGGATCGGGATTGCTCACGGTGAAATCCTCTGCGAAGCAGGCATAGGAATTACTGCAGATGACGCCCCGTTCGCAGGATCGAGCCTCAAGCTTCCCATTGAAGTCTCGCAATTCCTCATTCAAGGAGACTTAACCGTCATCGCCTCGGGACCACTTCCACTCGAGGTCGGCGAAAGACTCCACGCAATTGCCGACATTGAGTCTCGGGGGGCTGCAAGCGTGTATCGATTTAGCGTGGACACGGTTGAGCGCGGAATGCAGGCCGGCTGGAAGGCCGCGGACTTCGCAGAATTTTTTAGACAGTGGTTAAAAGGGGACATTCCGCAACCCTTAACGTACCTAATTGATAACGCAAAGGAGGTTGAATTAGCCGAGTCAGACGCAGCACCTCGGACAGCAACCGCCGCCCGCCTTGGTCGTCATTCTCGTCGCATTACCGAACGTGAGGCACAACGCATTGCCAGCGCCTTGCTTAAAGGCGAGGTTACCGAAGTGACATCTACCGAACCAGAAGAAGTGTTTTCACTGAATACTTCCGCCCTGATTGCCCTTCTCAAGAGTGCCCAAGAGCACCACACCGGGGTCTGGATCGGTTACGCAGAAGCCGATGGCAGCACAAGCACTCAAATTGTTGAACCAATCCGGATGGGTGACGGAACTATGACGGCATTTGATCATGGCAGCGCAAATGTGCGCACATTTGCTATCTCGCGAATCAGCGGGATAGCTCCTGCCCAAATGAATGAAATTAACAACTAAAGTTTTATCTGCTGCGTCGCAGAAGACATCTGCGCAAGGTTTTCAGCAATAGGCTCGACACCAATTCCTGGGCCTGTTGGCACATGTAGTTGCCCATTATCGAGTACGAATGGTTGCGTGACGTCCTCTTTGTAGTAACGACTGGATGCACTGGTATCGCCTGGAAGCGTGAAACCCGGCAAAGCTGCTAAAGCAATATTTGCAGCTCGCCCAATGCCGGTTTCCAGCATTCCACCGCACCACACAGGGATACTTTTTTCAACGCACAGATCATGAATGTCGCGAGCATTGAGAAATCCACCCACACGCCCAGGCTTAATGTTGATGATCGTGGTAGCGCCAAACTCGATAGCTCCCTCGGCAGATTCCACCGATAGAATTGATTCGTCCAAACAAATTGGTGTTGAGACCACTGAGGAAATCAGTTTGTGGCCGAGGATGTCGTCTTCTGGCAATGGTTGTTCAATCAACAGCAAATTAAATTCGTCGAACTTTGCCAAGTGTTCGGCGTCACTTCTGCGATACGCCTGATTTGCATCAACCTGTAACAAAATTTTTGGCCACTCATTGCGAACTGCCCGCAATGCTTCCAAATCCCAACCAGGCTCAACTTTCAATTTGATTCGGCGATATCCCTCGTCAATGTATTGCCCCACTTCAGTGATTAATTCCTCAAGTGAATTTGGGATTCCCACGCTGACACCGCAATCAACGCGATCCCGGACAACACCCAGAAACTCCCCTAGCGAGAGGTTGCGCTCTTTTAGCCACAAATCAAGTAACGCTGTCTCAATTGCACTTTTCGCCATTGGGTTTCCTTGCATCACCGACAGGGCCGCGCGAACTGAATCAGGTGCCGGCGTTGAGTTAAGTGCGCTCGAATCAATCAGCGGTCCAAGAGTGGGGATCAAAAACTCACGCATTACGTTAATTGCGCCGCGCGTGTATTCCGCGCTGTAACCCGGCCACGCCATGGTGACGCATTCGCCCCAGCCACTGGCCCCCCAATCTCCGACCGCTTCAACGAGAACGACGTCTCGAACACTCTGTGAACCGAAACTCGTGCGAAAAGGACGTACCAAAGGGATCTCGAGGCTATGAATTACAAACGAAATACTCATGGGTTCACCTTTCCAATAAATCCAACACGTAGTCACCGTTTTCGGTAACACCAATAATTTCTCGCCCAGCAGCAAACTCTCGCATCAGGTTTTCACGCAATACGAAGCGCCACTTTCGGGCAGCACCTGGGTCGGCGCGGCGTAAAGCGACAATGTCCTCGGGTGCTTCCACCACAGTCTGACTTTCACTCAGTTCAGTGATTACTCCCAATTCTCCTCTGGCAGCGGCACGCGCTCTCTCACCGCTCAGATCCCACCAAGCAAAAACCCGATCAGATTCCTCACCCACATTGATTGCATCTGTCATCGCGCCATAAAAATTCGGCTCGTAGCCCCGAACACTAACCCCAAGATTCACCAAATTGAGTTTCGCATTACGCGCAACGAGGGGATCAAACGTCCACACAATCGTGTTGATCCCTTTGCTCATCGCCCACCAACGTTGATGAGCCTTAATCATGGTGCCGATCCGACGATTGCGATATTCCTCCAGTACTCCCGCCATATGCGAATGCAAATGCAGATGTTGACCCGAGTCAGTTGCATGTAGACCAACGATTGCAAGGGCTGCTGCAACCGGTTTATCATCTATATAGGCTGCTGAGCAGTACCCACCCGAATGTGTGATCGCACGCAACAAGTTCGGTGTGACCTGGGTTCCGCCCCCGAGCGGTGGCCACACACGATCAAATATTTCCTGGGCATCGCGAATTTCTGAAGCCAGGTTAAGTGAACGAATTTCGATGCCCGCAGGGGAGCACCCCCCTTGCCATGTGATCGCTGCCTCAACACGGATCTCAGGGGCAATATGCTCAATCACCTGACAACCGTACCTACCGCAGCCAAGTTGATGATCAAGGAGAGTCCATGGCAAAGCAATCTGGCCTTTCGGTCATGTTACACACCCTTCAGGCACTTGTGGAATGTGAATCACCCACAAGTGATTTGGAGTCTGCGTATACCGTGACCGCTTTAGCCAAGGAACTTAGTTCAGGCTGGCTGCCCGGTGAGTCACGTATTGAAGTGCACGGGGGTCGCCCGGTCTGGCGCTGGGGCCCCCATCAACCTGAAATCCTGCTGTTGGGTCACCTCGATACGGTGTGGCCAATCGGAACTTTGGAATCAATTCCTTTCGCAATCAACGGTGATCACCTGACCGGTCCCGGAGTTTTTGACATGAAAGCTGGCGTGGTTCAAGGCTGGGCTGCAATAAAGGAATCTGGGATCACAGATGCAAGTGGTGTCGGCATGTTGCTCACAACCGACGAGGAAACCGGGTCACACGCATCTCGCGAGGTCATCTCGCAGGCAATTACGAATGCCAAAGCTGTGATAGTGCTCGAGCCTTCACTCAATGGCGCACTCAAAACCCGTCGAAAGGGCACGTCGAACTACTTCATGCGTTTCCATGGTGTTGCATCACATGCTGGTCTTGATCCGGATCGAGGTGTCAATTCACTGATGGCTGCAGCCGAGTTCATTTTGGCGACTCAGCAGTGGGGTAGCAAAGAGCTTGAAACCTCAGTTACGCCTACAGTCAGTAAGTCAGGAACGACAACCAACACGGTCCCCGATCTTGCCGAAGTCCACGTTGATGTTCGTGCCTGGGATCGCACAGAACAGGAACGCATTGATCAGGTGGTCCGCGGGTTCACTTCAACGTTGCCGGTCGAAATTGAAATTATTGGCGGAATCGACCGCCCGGCAATGGAAGCAGCTATGAGCGCCGAACTTTTCACTCTCGCCCAACACCTCAATCGCAAACTGGGTTACCCCGACCTCACCGAATGCGCCGTGGGTGGTGCCAGCGACGGAAATCTGACCGCCGCCGCAGGCATTCTCACAATTGACGGCATGGGGGCTGCAGGCGACGGTGCCCATGCAGACTTCGAGTGGGCGTCAGCAAGTGCGATGCCCCACCGCGCCGAACTCCTTGAAAAGATGTTGATTGAACTGATAGCTGAGAATTATTAGTCCTGCCAAAAACGCAATTCGGCCCAATCGTGGTCGAATTCTGAAAAGACGGGTCCCGCAGCCGCCTCTGAAGTCCCACCGCGTTAAACTCGCCTGTTGTTCAATACCAATCTGAGAGCAGGATATGACCGACGGACCCTTAATCGTTCAAAGCGACAAAACCATGCTCCTTGAGGTCGACCATCCCGATTCAGTCGCCTGCCGAAAAGCGATCGCTCCATTTGCTGAGTTGGAGCGTGCGCCCGAGCACATTCACACCTACCGACTCACCCCGCTCGGCTTGTGGAATGCGCGTGCTGCCGGTCACGACGCCGAGAGCGTGGTTGATACGTTAATTCGCTTCTCGCGCTACCCCGTACCAAATGCCCTCCTGATCGACGTGGCGGAGACCATGTCTCGCTACGGACGCCTGCAAATTAATACCGATCCAGCCAATGGATTGATCCTTCAGGCCATTGACGTTGCTGTTCTTGAAGAGGTTCTCAAAAGTAAAAAAGTGGCCCCGCTCCTTGGAACACGGATCGACGAAAACACTGTTGCCGTTCACCCCAGCGAACGAGGCCACCTTAAACAAGCGTTGGTAAAACTGGGTTGGCCCGCCGAAGACGTCGCCGGGTATGTGGACGGTGAACGCCATGCGATTTCACTTAAGACGGACTGGAATGCACGTGAATACCAAATTCAAGCGGCTGACGGTTTTTGGCATGGTGGATCCGGCGTCGTCGTTCTTCCCTGCGGTGCCGGGAAAACGCTCGTTGGTGCGCTAGCCATGTACCGGGCTCAGGCAACCACGCTGATCTTGGTGACAAACACAGTGAGTGCCCGTCAATGGAGAGACGAACTACTCAAGCGTACCAATCTCACGGCCGACGAAATCGGTGAGTATTCGGGCGCGAAAAAAGAAATTCGCCCAGTAACAATTGCGACCTACCAAGTGATGACCACAAAACGTGAAGGAATCTACACGCATTTAGAAGTTTTTGATTCTCGCGATTGGGGCTTAATAATTTATGATGAAGTTCATCTACTTCCCGCTCCAATCTTTAGGTTCACCGCAGATATTCAATCTCGACGGCGTCTTGGATTAACTGCAACGCTAGTGCGCGAAGATGGACGCGAATCTGATGTCTTTTCGCTCATTGGACCAAAGCGTTATGACGCACCCTGGAAAGAAATTGAAAATCAGGGTTACATCGCGCCGGCGGACTGTGTTGAGGTTCGGGTCACCATGCCCGAGCCGGACCGGATGGCGTATGCCGTTGCCGAGCAAGAAGACAAGTACCGCCTGGCTGCGAGTGCGGCCGAAAAGATTGAGATCGTCGAGCAAATCGTGCACACGCATGAAGGTGAACAAATTTTGGTGATCGGTCAATTCCTTGATCAGTTGGCGGAACTTGGTGAACACCTTGGTGCTCCAGTAATCACTGGCGCAACTAGCGTGAAGGAGCGTGAACGGCTCTACCAACAATTTCGAATCGGAGAAATTAATCTCCTTGTGGTCAGCAAAGTCGCAAATTTCTCCATCGACCTCCCGGAAGCAACCGTTGCAATTCAGGTAAGTGGATCATTTGGGTCACGCCAAGAAGAAGCACAGCGACTGGGCCGTATCTTGCGACCAAAATTTGACGGTCGAACGGCACACTTCTATTCGGTGGTTACCCGCGACACTTTAGATGCTGACTTCGCGCAACACAGGCAACGATTCTTAGCCGAGCAGGGATACTCTTACCGGATTATTGACTCCGCAAATCTGTCAACCGGTAACTAGCGCTGAACGGTTTATTCGCTTTCGCTCGAAGGTTGGTAAGTAATGGTGGTTGGCCGTGTCGAAATGTCATCAATAAGGGGTCTGTCGATACGCCGCACCAATTTGGCTTTCCCGATCAGACTTCGCTGACGGTTAACCTCGCATCAATATCGATAATCAGATTTTCAACCGTACCGATACCGGGCAACGGGATATGAACCCTGCCAAAAGCAGCAGAACCCACCAGTTCAACTTCGGGCTCAGGAGAATTCGCAACAGCGGTAATCGTGAGTGAAATCTCGACGTCCAGTTCCCCTGCTTGTGCGTTCCCGGAGACGTCATAATCGTTACCATTATGCGTTCCGGAGCCCTGAAAAACCAAGTCATGGGCGTTGTAGCCACCGATAAAAGTTCGAGCCGCAGCTTCGGTGAAAAAATTACCGGTCTTCAGTTTGTCCAAAGCCAACACCAAATTAATAGTTGCAATGGAATCGACAATATGTAGTTTCCCCGATCGAACCGGGGCCTTGATCTCCACCTTAGTTAAACTTGAGCCACCGCTTTTAAGGCGCACATCTGCACCATCAATTGCCAAGAACGTGAATGAGCCCTGCAATTCCATCTTCGTAACCTACCGGTCAGCCAAGCGCCTCTCATTTGGGCAACGAGTTATTATTTATGAAGTCGCGAGCAGGATTCTGTTCTTCGACATAGAGGCCAGTGCTGCCTCGATGTCATCAGAGTTATTGTAAAAGTGCGGGCTTATGCGCACGTTTCCGTCACGGCCAGATACCACAACATTATCTTGCTCCATGGCATAAACGAGTGCGGGCTCATCTGTTGATACGACCGCCAACATCGGGCCATGCTCTCCCGGACCATCTGGCGTTGCGCAGATTCCACCCAACTCACTCACACCTGCACGAAGTTGATCGTGTAATTGACTTGATACAGCCCAAGCATTTTCCACACCGACCTCGAGTAAGAGCTTTAAGCCAGCCTGAGCTGCGTACAAACTAGGCACGGTGGGCGTTCCCGCCTCAAATCGTCGAGCGTCTTTTGCCGGATCAAATCTATCAATTTCCATGGAGTGAATGTCGCGCGCCGCAAACCAGCCAGTGGTAGTCGGGACAAACTCAGAAACTGTCCGGTTGTTAACTAGCGCAAAACCAACTCCAGGGCTACTCAACATGTATTTCAGCACTCCGCCCACCAAGAAATCTGCACCGAGCTCTTCAAAGTTAATTGGCACTGCACCAGAAGTTTGATAAGCATCAATGAGAACTGGGACGCCTTGGTCATGCGCAGCCTTAACAATCGCCTTGATGTCGTTCATGGCGCCATTTCGATAGCAGCCGTGCGTGACTGAAACGATTGCCGTGTTGCCATCAATCGCTGCTGCGATTCGCTCAGCAGGCAAACGATTATCTGGATCCGCGGCAATATGTACGACTTCGGCGCCGTTCCTTTCCTGGGCATGCCAAATCTGACCGATGGTAGGGAACTCGAGTGAAGTTGTCAGAACTTTTCTCGGACCTTTTCGAAAATCAAAGCAACTCGCTATCGCATTGACCGCTGCCGAGGCACTAGTTGTGATTGCGACTTGGTCTGTCTGAGTCGTGAAAACTTGGGCAAGCTGATCTCGCACGTCTTCTTGGATGCCAACCCACGTTTCCCACAAGGAACCAAACTCTTCCAGCTGATCAAGATAAAGATCGTAAGCTGCTCTCACTTCAGTGGCCAGTGCTCCTTGTGAGCACGAGTTTAAATATGCTCTGCCCTCAAAAACTGGAAAGTGATCGCGCCGAAGGGCTGCTATTTGATTGACCTTCAAGATGTCCCCTTCTGAGAACTTTGATCACTAACTGAGTCCTTAGTTTGGAGTATATTCCCGCAGTTGGCAACCTGCAGTGAATCGGCAATGGTGGGCGGCTGCGACTGGAGCCTCAACAGGTTTCTGGGTGATGCGGGTAACGGATGAATCGTCCACCCGCATTCAACGATTCGTTATCAATTCCCACCAACTGAGCTAATGGACGTGGGCCAGCGCACGATTTAGGCAAAAAATAGGGGAGCAGCTCGGAATCCGAGCTGCTCCCCTACCGGGTTTTCGGTGGACTTATCACAGTCCATGTTTACTGGGGCTTATTTAGAAGTCCATGCCGCCCATGCCGCCCATATCTCCACCTGGCATAGCTGGTGCAGACTTTTCTGGCTTGTCAGCAATAACAACTTCCGTGGTGAGGAAGAGCGCTGCAATTGAGGCAGCGTTTTGCAGTGCTGAGCGGGTGACCTTGGCAGGATCAATGATTCCAGCCGCGATCATGTCGACATATTCACCGGTTGCAGCGTCGAGGCCCTGGCCTGCAGGTAGATCGCGGACTTTCTCCACGACAACTCCACCTTCGAGTCCAGCGTTCTCAGCGATCTGCTTGAGCGGAGCGCTCACAGCAACGCGAACAATGTTTGCACCGACTGCTTGCTCTTCGGTGAGGCCCAATGCGTCGATTTTGCTGCCCGCGAGCTTCATTGCCTGAATAAGCGCAACTCCACCTCCAGGCACAATGCCCTCTTCGACAGCAGCCTTCGCGTTCCGAACTGCATCCTCGATGCGATGCTTGCGCTCTTTGAGCTCAACTTCGGTGGCTGCGCCGACCTTGATGACTGCAACGCCGCCAGCTAGTTTCGCCAAACGCTCTTGCAACTTCTCTCGGTCGTAGTCGCTGTCACTCTTTTCGATTTCGGCACGAATTTGGTTTACGCGACCCTGAATCTGGTCAGCATCCCCGCCACCCTCAATGACTGTGGTTTCATCCTTTGTCACTACGACCTTGCGAGCGGTGCCAAGAAGATCCAAAGTGGTGGTGTCGAGCTTGAGGCCAACTTCTTCACTGATAACTTGGCCACCAGTGAGGATTGCGATGTCCTGAAGCATTGCTTTGCGGCGATCGCCAAAGCCTGGGGCCTTAACCGAGACGCTCTTAAAAGTGCCACGGATCTTGTTCACAACGAGAGTTGCCAGCGCTTCGCCTTCAACATCTTCTGCGATAATCATGAGTGGCTTGCCGCTTTGCATTACTTTTTCAAGAATTGGCAGTACATCTTTCACTGCTGAAATCTTGGAGTTTGCAATCAGGATGTAGGGATCATCGAGCACTGTTTCCATACGCTCCGTGTCGGTGACGAAGTACGGGGAAATGTAACCTTTGTCAAAGCGCATACCCTCGGTCAGTTCTAGTTCGAGACCGAATGTTTGGCTTTCCTCAACGGTGATTACGCCTTCTTTGCCGACCTTGTCCATTGCCTCAGCAATAAGGTCACCCACTTCCATGTCGCCACCAGCCGAGATCGCTGCTGTTGACGCGATCTGCTCCTTGGTCTCCACGTCCTTTGCCATCAAGAGCAGTTCGTCGCTCACGATTCCGACTGCGCGCTCAATGCCTTTTTTCAAACCCATGGGGTTAGCGCCAGCGGCTACGTTGCGTAGACCTTCACGCACGAGTGCCTGCGCGAGGACCGTCGCCGTGGTAGTTCCGTCGCCCGCGACATCGTCTGTCTTCTTAGCGACTTCCTTGACCAGCTCTGCGCCGATTTTTTCATATGGATCTTCAAGATCAATTTCTTTAGCAATGGACACGCCGTCATTGGTGATCGTGGGGGCTCCCCACTTCTTCTCCAAAACAACGTTGCGTCCTTTGGGGCCAAGGGTCACTTTGACTGCGTCAGCGAGCACGTTCATTCCGCGCTCAAGTGCCCGACGGGCTTCCTCGTCGAATGAAATCATTTTTGCCATGAGGGTATCCCTTTCGGAAACTGCCGTAATTAGGTTCTCTGAGTTGTCACTCTCATGGGGAGAGTGCTAACTCGAAAGTTAGCACTCTCGGGGTGAGAGTGCAAATCCATGGGGGCATTGCGGCCTAGATCTGCTCTAAAAAGCGAACTATGACGGGCCGCCCG
>Ga0209632_10001318_pt1 | contig 25192 bp, 22 predicted proteins | sample COG_10_FD_184754 | JGI IMG/M metagenome (GOLD analysis project Ga0209632, IMG submission 184754) | Pelagic Microbial community sample from North Sea - COGITO 998_met_10 (SPAdes) (version 2) | ecosystem: Environmental > Aquatic > Marine > Neritic zone/Coastal water | place: Helgoland, sampling... | reverse complement strand
ATAGTGCTTTAAAATGCTGTTCAAGTGAAGTTGAAGATCTTACGAATGGAATATTGGAGAATAAAGAAGGAGTTGAATATTTAAAGCAACATAACAAGTATTTCAAACAAGTGTATGAAGAGCATTTTGTCTATAACCTTCATCCTGAACGAGGAGGGTTCCGTTTAATGAATAAAACACAGAGCCTTATTACAAGTGTGTTGTTTTATATGTGGCATTAATGATAAAATATTTACGACGCATTTTAATTAATAATAATTATTTGTTTTATGAGCCGAATTTAACAACACAGAAAATGATGAACGCTTATGTCCTACTATTTCTTGAGCTTTTTGACCAATCATGAAATCGATGAAAGCTAATTCTTCGAAATTATATCCATTTATATTTACGTTTTTTAACAATATATTATTATAATCCATCACACTTTTTGTGAAATATTCTTTTGGAATCTTCGTAATTTCATATGTCGCTATATAAATCGGCAAAGTATTATCTTTAAACCTATGGTTTTCTATAATATCACATAACTTCCGATGGTTTTTTATGTTAAAATGTTCGATAAAATCTCTTTCATAACGATAATGGATTAAATTATATTTTTCGGGAAGTTTGATATACCTATTAAACAGTGACTTTAAATGTATGGGTGGTAGAATTTGGTCATACAAATATTCCACATCTTTAAAGTGTTTATAAACCGCCCAAAATTGTTTCATAACAATATATGTTTTATCAATTTTTTCTAGTTGAGGATAAATTGCTTTATCTAAATTTAACCATCCTATACACCGAACATCAGAATTATAATGAAACGTGTTTGATTCATTTGAATGAATTGTATAATAGGGTTTATATAATGATGTAGTTATGAAACTATCATTGAACATATTTTTAAAATCAGTATTATACCACGTGGTTAAATTATATTTTGTTCTTAATGCTGCATATCTAAAGGTGAATTCTATATTATTTATCATACAAAAATTTATAGCCGCATTAATATCGTACATTTGGTTACATAATCCGGCATAAGTATCAAATATTAAAAACATTATAGTGAAGTATAAAATAGAAATATATATATATTTGTTGAACTTTATATATATATATTATAATAATCAATTTATGATTTACGGCGGTTAAATATTACTTTTGTCGTTCCAAACGGCAATATTTTGTGTTATACCTAATTCATCCACACATTTAAATTCACCATAAAGTAAGTTTGGTAATAAAACTTCCCATTCTTCGTATTCATATGCGGATTGTTGAATATCTTCATACAATTGGAAAATGACGTCTCTATATAAACTATACTGTTTCTCACTAACTTTATAAAAACAAGTAAAATAATAAAGTCTATCTTCTACATCCTTGTTCCGTTTAAAAATAATATCTTCGTTCTCATATGTTTTATATCTAAAGTTATCGTTAATTAGATATCTTCCTGTTATTTTAAATATATTCTTTATATTCATATCTTTATGATAAGTGTTTAAATATTCTAGAATTTTATATGTTTGCGCTATCTCCCCATATAATTTATGAATACTGGTATTTGTTAAAGTATTAACAGTATTATCGTTACATATATTTATAAAATAATCTGTTTGTGTTTTTAACGTCATGAATTCGTCGTCTGTAAAAGTAGAGTTATCAAATATTACAATAAAACTATTTGGTATGTATTGTCGAATGGTTCGAATTGTTTCTAATGTTTGTTCAAACCGTTCTGTTGGACTATATATCGAACGTTGCGGTGTATACGTGAACGGTGTAGTTGATGTATATATCTTACTTGTAATCATAACAACGTTATATTCCTGATTTAATAATTTGAACGGCATATATTGCTGATTATGTTTAAAATAATAATCCCAAAAAGGAGGGAAATTAATTGAATGATCAATTAAATTAAAGAAACTCTGCCCCTTACTTACTAACCATTCTGTATCTATATCATATACATTGTCGAATTTGTGCGCATTTTTATATAATGCTAATCTACGTTGCACAGTGTTATTAATAAACTTATTTTGATAAATAATAGGCAATCCCGTAATCATTGCGAGGGTTAGTGTAAATGAGAATGATTCCGCCCATATCGATAACTCTAATAAAATATTCGGTCTATGTTTTTCCAGTAATTTATTTAAATCATCTATACTTCCATATGAGTATTGCTGTTTTATCAACGATATATGTGCCTTTCCAAATACAATAATTTCGATATTTTTTTTTTTCGATATTTTTTTTGCTATTTCGTTTAACAAAACATAACCTTTCACGTCTGATATATTACCTATAATACCCATTACAAATGTATCTGAATTATTCGTGATTCTTTTCCCACTCTTATAAAAATCAGGCAATTCTGATACCACAACATTACCATATCCATCAAGTGAATTACCTAATGTATGTAAGTTACCAATATGTTGTGTAACAATTCGGTCAAAATTATGTATATGTATTTTATTATGTTTTGCTAGTTCGTCTAGTTCTTGAAATAATATGTGTGGTTTATCAAAAAATAGACTATAATCGTGAGTTACCGTCGTCTTTTCTTTATCTAATTTAAAAACAGCATTAATAAAATCTTCCGAATGTCCTACAATCGAATTGATAAATATTTTCTTAAACGTATGTGAATATTGGTTCAACGTTTCGATTGCTTTTTCATTGTTCATGGATGTTTCCAATATTTTCTCATCATTTAAATACCAATAAATCTTATTGTTTATATTTCGGACGATTATAAAACCAGTATTATATTTATAACGACTTATAATTGAATTTATGAAAAATGAACATCCTCCACCTAAACACGGAAAATCAACTATTAATATTAAATCATCGCGATCTATAATCTCATCAAGAGACGGTATATTTTCCAATTTTTTAAATTTAGGTGTATTTGGGTTGTTAATTGTGTGCATATTGGTTTCTTGTAATAATGACTTTTCATACGGAATTTTATCAAAAACTGTGACTTTTATATTTTTATTGTAAATATTAAATACATTTTTGTAATTATGATGAAGAAATTTATAGTATGTTTCTTGTAATGGTTTTATAGTCGCTATTAATCCTTCAGCTGAACCATAATTAATCCAATGTTTAATTGCTCGTGTTTGACTTGTAATCCCCGCACTTATTAAATGATGATTGTAATTTACATAGAATCTCCAGTCAAAATCGTTTAATAATGTCGTCCGCTTTTCTCTGTATCCACATTCGATATAATGTTGTTCTATTAGAGATTTTGTAGTAAATCCACTATCTATTAAATCTTGATTAATCGCAACATATTGTCTCCAATCAAAGTTGTCTGATTTTAATTTACGATGTTGATTACGTCCAAATTCATTCCAGTGACTTAATGCGGTCTTTTCTGTAACAATACCACCATCAATTAAATCAGTGTTTGCTATTAAATATTCGCGCCATTGAAAATCATTTTTATCCATATATTATAAATATTGTAGTATAAATTATAATATATTTATTAATTGTAATAAAAACGATTTATCTGTTATTACAAATGAAGATAATCTTAAAGTCCAAGAAGTTGCACAAAAATAATATAAAAAACGAAGACAGTGTTCATTTATTTAATCAATTTTTTATACCCAAAACAACTGAACGATATAATGAAATAAAATTTTGTTTAAAGAAATGTGTTGAAAATCCCGATATCGATTATATTCATCTACTTGTAGAAAAAATATATTCAAAAGAAGAATTGGGTATATGGTCTGATAAAATTATTCAAACTGATATTCATAAACGTCTTACGTTCCAAGATGTTTTTTCATACATTCGTATAAATAAAATCAAAGGTTACCTTATTTTATTAAATTCGGATATATATTTTTTTAATGACGCAATTGATAATTTAAAATATTCCGATTTTCATACAAAACAATTGTTTGGTGCGATACTTCGATATGATTATAATTTTAATGATATATCTAAATCAAAAATCTTTGGTCCAAGATATGATAGTCAAGATGTATGGATTTTACACTCTAATTTTATGGTTCCCACCTTTTCTGAACCCATATTCTCATTTGAATTTGGAAAGCCCGGATGTGATAATAAATTGATTTACTTAATGTCTATTCTTGGATATGAAATTGTGAATGACCCTAAAAATATACAGACACTTCATGTTCATCGAGACAAGTTCAGAAGTTATACAATAAAAGATGCGTTACCACCTCCTTGGGGCGTTGTTATTCCGTATGACTTTGAACCATCATCTATGCCCAATTGTCTTGGAATTAATTTGAGACAATTTTCAGTCTGGTCCAATAATTATACAACTCTTATGTCCAGTGATAACAATTTTTTACATGATTATATCGCAAAAAAAATACACGTAAATGATAATTTTATTATTCCAAGAATATCGGGAATCGAAAATAATGTGGCCGTTTTCCAACACGTCATTAATAATCGGTTAATCGATGAAGTCGGTCAACTGCGACAATATATTAACAAAACTCTATATGCTATGAAAAATAATGCCGGTATTCGATTGACGGATCAACAAAGTATCACAACATATTCCGCATTTTATCTATCTGCGTTTGAACACTGTGATATTTTCGCAGGATGGGAACCCCAAGGCAATTATATTGGCCACATTTCGCAATCGCACGCATATATGATGAACCAGTATAAAACGAAACATATGTTTTGGGCTCTTACCTTCGATATTTTTCATCATATTTTTTCCAACCCTTGGACACAGTCATTAAAAGGAAAGCGTATTCTTATCATTTCACCATTTATCGAAACAATTCGAGAACAGTTACCTATTCGTGATAAATTATTCAATGGCGTCGACCTTTTTCCTGATTGTACGTTTGAATTATTGAAACCGCCACAGACACAAGCGGATGAACCGAGCGAGACATTTTATTATGAATTTGACCGTTTTAAACAAAGGGTGGATGAACGATTAAATTATTTTGATGTAGCATTAGTATCGTGTGGAGGATATGCGAACCCAATATGTAGCCATATTTATCTAAAAGGAAAATCGGCGATTTATGTAGGAGGTGTTCTACAAATGTATTTTGGTATATTGGGAAATCGATGGTTAAAAGAACGTCCCGATGCGGTGAAATTATATCATAATAAATTTTGGAAGCGCCCGAAAGATAGCGAGAAACCCAAGAATTGCGAGAAAGTAGAAGGGGCGTGTTATTGGTAATTATCAACTATATAAAATAATTTATCCATAACTTTATATACATGGACGCATCTTTAGATATAAAACAACAACTCGATGATAAATATAGGAATGAATTTATAGAAAAGGTTCAAGGCAATACTGAACCAAAACGAGGAAAAAAAGTAACCATTCGAAAAACAAAAAAACGGGATCTTTCTAAAGACGAAATAGAAGAAAATTTCACTCCTCCTGTCGAAACCGAGAATGATAAACCGCTTCTAACCGGACGTTTAAATGAGAAACTAATTGACTTACTCGATACTCTTGGTAATATGATGATGAAAAAAGGCGAACCATTTCGTTCAAGAGCGTATAAAAAAGCACAAGAAAGTCTTATTGTCTATTCCGATGAAATTAATGAGACGAATTATCCAAAACTTGCTTCACTTCCAGGTGTAGGTGAAACTATTATTAAAAAATTCAAAGAATATATTACTACAGGAACATTACGTGTTATCGAACGTGAGAAAAATGATCCTCGTAATATATTTTCTGATATATATGGTGTTGGTCCAAAAAAAGCGGCAGAAATTGTTGATAAACACGGTATAACGACACTCGATGATTTAATAAAACAACAAGATAAGGTCCTTAATGATAAACAAAAGGTGGGATTGAAATATTACGAAGATATTTTAAAACGTATTCCTAGAAGTGAGGTTGTGGAATTTGATAAAATATTTACAGATACATTTGACCGTGTGAAAACACCGGATGCACGATTTGAAATTGTAGGTAGTTACCGTCGTGGTGCTAAAAATTCAGGGGATATTGACGTCATTGTTACCGGCGAGGATAGAAAGGTATTTGTTGATTTTGTAGATAAACTAGTAGAGAAGGGGATTATTACCGAAGACGGATTATTGTCTCGCGGTTCTACGAAAAGTTTAGTCGTCGCTAAATTACCCGGTTCAGATACAGCACGTCGTGTGGATTTTATGTATACATCGAAAAGCGAATATCCATTTGCTGTTTTGTATTTCACCGGAAGCAAATATTTCAATACAGTTATGCGAGGAAGAGCATTAACTATGGGGTATACACTAAATGAACACGGATTTCATACCATGGATGGTAAAAAGAAAGGTGCTAAATTCGACCGTGTATTTCAGGATGAAAGAGAAGTGTTTAAATTTTTAAAAATGGTATATAAAGAACCTCATGAACGTATTGATGGTCGTTCGGTTATACCATTACCTGGTTCGCCAGAAATTGAGGAACCCAATGAAGTCAAACTACCAGAGGCAGTAAAAGAACCAACACCAAAGAAGCAGTCCGCCAAAAAAAAAACGAAAAATTTAACACGCAAAATAAATAAAGAGGAACGCGAACGATTAAAAAATGAAGAAAAAATGCGAAAGATAGCAGCGAAAGAAGCGGCAGATAAAGAAAAGGAAGAGGTGAAAACGATGAAACTCCGAGAAAAGGAGGCAGAAAAAACGAGAAAAAAGAGAGAAAAAGATGGTGAAAAGAAAAAAAAAGAGGAAGAAAAAACGAGAAAAAAGAGAGAAAAGGAAGCAGAAAAAACAAGGAAAAAAGCAGAGAAAACTAAAAAGAATAAAACAATTAAACGTAAATCTCCTAGTATATCTAAAATGGTAAAGTCTGATAAATCTTGTCCTATTTGTAAAAAACAGCCTTTGACCACAGGAACAAAGGACCCGGTTTTACACGCGATCGAACACTACAAAACAGGAGGATTTAGTGTGTTGGAAAGTTTAAGTGAGAAAACTCTTAATAATATGCTCATTAAAACAAATGATGTATATCGTAACCTTGGTCCAAATGAACAACCTCTAATCTCTGATAATCAGTATGATATTCTAGAAGATTACATCAAAGAAAAATATCCAAAAAATAAAATAGTAGGTAAGATTGGTGCTCCCGTTGAGAAAAATAAAGTGTCCTTACCATATGAAATGGCGTCGATGGACAAAATAAAGCCCGATACAAAAGCACTTCCTTCATGGAAAGCCAAATATGAAGGCCCATATGTGTTATCTTGTAAACTAGATGGTGTGAGTGGATTATACACAACCGAAGGTGAAAAATCGGCACTATATACACGCGGAGATGGTAAGGTCGGACAAGATGTAACCCATTTCATATCTTATCTAAAACTACCTACTACCAAAGATATTGTGGTGCGAGGTGAATTTATAATGAAAAAAGCCACATTTAAATCAAAATATGCCGATAAATTCGCCAACCCACGTAATCTTATAGCAGGAACTGTAAATCGTGTTACCATCAACGATACAGTCAATGATATGGATTTTATAGCATATGAGTTAATTAAACCCGAATTGAAACCGAGTGAGCAAATGAGAAAATTAGAGGAACTTGGTTTCAATACAGTTAAAAACGAAACCCTTACCGAAATTAATAACGATGAACTATCTAAACGCCTCGTTTCTTGGCGTGAAAATTATGAATATGAGATCGATGGCGTTATTGTTACAGATGATAAAATATATAAGCGTCATTCCGGTAATCCCGACCACTCATTCGCATTTAAAATGGTTCTTTCTGACCAAATGGCCGAAACAAAGGTATTAGATGTAATATGGACAGCAAGTAAGGATGGTTATCTTAAACCTCGTGTCCGATTAGAACCCGTCAGTTTAGGTGGTGTTAAAATATCGTATGCGACAGGATTTAATGGTTCTTTTATTGAAAAAAATAAAATCGGTGTTGGTGCAGTAATACAAATAATACGCAGTGGAGATGTTATACCAAAGATACAGTCTATCATTACTCCTGCCGAACAACCGTTGATGCCCACTGTTGAATATATATGGAATAGCACACACGTCGATATTATGTTAAAAAACAAAGATGAAGATAAGACAGTTCGAAATAAAAAAATAACATTATTTTTCAAAGGAATAGATGTGGATGGATTAGGTGATAAAAATGTGGAAAAAATAATAGATGCCGGTTTCGACACGATACCCAAAATAATTAAGATGAACAAGGACCAGTTGTTAAGTGTGGATGGTTTTAAAGAACGAATGGCGGTAAAAGTTAAAGAAGGCATTAAAGATAAGATCGAGAAGGCACCTTTAACACGATTAATGGCTGTATCCAATATGTTTGGTAGAGGATTTAGTAATAAAAAGGCTGAACTAATCTTACAAGAATATCCCGACATACTTACATCGCAAGAAACACCAGAACAAAAAATTACAAAACTTAAATCTGTAAAAGGTATGGCGTTAACTACATCCACCCCCTTTGTTGAAAATATTCCCGTCTTTTTAGGATTTTTACAAGAGTGTGGTTTAACTGATAAATTACAAACTATTCCGTCGAATCCTAGATCAGAAAAAGACGAGACACATCCACTATTTAAAAAGAGTATTGTAATGAGTGGTTCCCGTGATAAAGAATTAGAAACGCAATTAAAACAAATAGGTGCTTCATTGGGTAGTAGTGTGAATAAATCGACATTTGCGGTTATTACTCCAGAACCAGATAGCAGTACAGGAAAGGTTGCGAATGCTAAAAAATTGGGAGTTTCACTTTATACCCCCGAACAATTTAAGGATAAATTCTTGAAATAATAATAATAATAATTTATTAGTTTTTTAGATAAATTTCTAACATCATAATATTTTAATATATTATGATGAAAAATGATGATTCAATAAAAATGTTTATATGTGGTTGTATAAAAGACTCTGGTAAATATTTAAATAACGTTTTTCAAAATATAAAAAAAATAGAGGCAGTTTTGGACGATTATCATATTATTATGGCTTATGATGATTCGAAAGATAATTCACTTGAAATATTAAACACGTATAATGATTATTATAAAGACAAAATGTCTCTCATAATAGGGACCGATGAATTGAGTGGAATACGAACACAAAATATATCAAATGCTCGAAATAATATTTTAACCGAGATAAAAAAAATAGACTATTCCGATTTTGAATATTTTATAATGATGGACATGGATGATGTATGCTCTAAACCCATTAATATAGATGTTTTAAAGTATATTATTAATACTGAACGAACAGTTCCATTAGAATGGGACTCTATATCATTTAATCGCCTTGATTATTATGATATTTGGGCACTATCTATTCATCCATATACATTTAGTTGCTGGCATTATCCAGATGGTAAAAAAATACAAAGACAGATGATTAATTATATTAATCAACTCTTGTATGAATCTGCTAAACAAGACGGTAATAAAGGGTTAGTGCCGTGTTTATCGGCATTTAATGGATTTTCTATCTATCGAAAAGATAAATTTTTAAATGTATCCTATCAATGGAATGTACACAAATTATTGGAAATTTATCCAAAATCGGAAATTGATACAATGAGCACGATGGTAAATCAAGAACCAATTAATCGCCATGATGATTGTGAACATCGTTTTTTTCATATTCGCGCAGCATTACTAAATAATGCGAGAATATGTATATCACCCTTGTTTATGTTTAAGAGTTAGTTACTGTTTAACGTTTTTTCTCGGTCTTTCCTCTCTTCTTTTTACCATCACTCTTTTTGAAAAGTCTAAATGTTCCTTTCTTTGCGACAAATCCTAGTTTACGAAGGTTCTTAATTGCCTTCTTTCCGTGAGCAACTTGCTTCTTGGACTTAATGCGACCCTTGGATTTAACGAGATTCTTTTTGGTTAAACCACCAGATGTGTGCTTGGCTGTTCCGTGGTATACTTGGGCTTTCGATCCGACTGTATTTTTATACATTATACACTAACTATAGAATTTATTTTATAGTTAGGAAAATCACTAAATTTATTTATTATCGGTTTTTTTTCGTTTTTTTCGCACCCACCCTTTTTCCTTTATCGCGTTTTGTTGCCTTTTTTTGATATCCGAATTTGCCTTTTTTAGCATAATATCCATATTTCTCTAAACGCTTCTCTTTTTTTGCGGTGACGTGTTTATCCGCGGATACGATTCTTCCCCATTTATTCATTACTAGACCTTGTTTCGTTAAACCATATTTTGTTTTATACGCAGTTCCATTCCATACCTGTTCTCTTGAACCAAATAATTCTTTATATATCTTACCTTTCATCGTATATGTACCCGATTTAGGATCTCTAACAGGACGCTTCATTATATAGTAATTTTAGATAATAAAGTAATCAAACATAGGGTGTCGTAAGGGATAAAGTCCCCTAAAAGGGTATACAATATTTACGACCGATTAATCTTCCTTTAAAATATACATTTTCCGATTTTGTACAATTTGTTATTCTAGTGCTAGACTGTGTTTTCGCATATGTGCTAAATTTCATAGCACAACTTTGTTGGTTGTTTATTTTATCAGTACTTTTTAATGATATTGAATACTGTTCTGGTGTCTGATATGAACGATTATAAATAAACATTAAGGGTGCCATATTGTATAATAATATTGGAGATATTTACTTTCTTATTTTCTTATATACAATGCTTCCTATTGGAATTAATGGTTTCGGTAGAATTGGAAAATGCGTTTTTCTACAACTTATCCATAGTAAAACCCTTGATTTACGCGTTATAAATGCTCCTGATTTTGATATTAATCAATTAGAACATTATTTAAAACGCGATTCTGTACATAATTACAACAACGATTTCACCATTGAAATTATTGATGATAATCAATTTAAAATTAATAATAAAACGGTTCACCTTTTAAGAAACAGAGATGCGAAAATGTTAAATTGGCGTTCTTTTGGTGTTCATCATATTATAGATGCGACCGGTGTTTATTTAACAAAAGAAAAAGCTCAACAACACGATGTTGACTATATCATCATGAGTGCTCCTCCAAAGGACGATACGCCTCTTTTTGTTTATGGCGCGAATCATAATGAATACAATAATGAGAAAATTATTAGCAATGCGTCGTGTACAACCAATTCGATTGTCCCCGTTTTGAAACATTTAAACGATATGTTTGGTATTAAACAGGCAAATTTCACCACAATACACGCATCTACTGCTAGCCAAAAGGTAGTGGATACTGCCCATTCTAAAAGTCGTACAAATCGTTCGATATTAAACAATATAATTCCCCATACTACAGGTGCGTCGTCCTCTATCTGTAAGATTATTCCAGAACTTGACGGAAAAATAGTCGGAACGTCTGTGCGTGTGCCTATAAATAATGTATCACTCATCGACTTAAATGTCGAACTAGTAGAAAAAACCAATTTATACCATATTTACAATTCTATAAAACAAAATCCTTATTTAGAACTTAATGACGAAAATGTAGTCAGTTCTGACCTTATTACTAGTTGCTGTCCTTCTATTATTGATAAAAACGCATCAGTTTACCTCACAAATAATCAATTTAAAATCATGATTTGGTATGATAATGAATGGTCGTATGCGAGCCAAATTATAAAAATGATGGAGACAATCGGCTGCTATAATGCTAATGAATATTTCATAGATAAACGGAATTTCAAAGGAAAAAATGTATGTATTCGTCTAGATTTAAATGTTCCTAAATTAAAAAATCAAGTAAGCGACACTTTTCGAATAACATCGGCGATTCCAACAATAAAACGCGTCCTTCAAGATTCTCCTAAACGTATTGTCTTAATGTCGCACGCTGGAAGACCCAAAGAATCAAATAGTGATGATTCATTGATTCATATAAAACCGATTTTAGAATCATTGCTAAATAAAGATATCGAATTTCTATCTCATGGACTTCATTCAAAAACAATTGAGCAAATAGAAAATTCTTCAAATGAACTGTTTTTACTCGAAAATCTACGATTTCATCCAGAAGAAACGCAGTATAAAACGATGGGTCAAACGGATGCCGTGAATATTTTTCATCAACTCGGTGACTCTTTTGTAAATGACGCATTTGGATGTATGCACAGAGACCATTTAAGTATTTGTGGTTCGAAATTAGACGATAAGTGCTATGGGTATCTTGTCGATACTGAATTAAACGCACTGCGAACAATTACATCAAATAACAGTAATAACAAAATACTCGCTGTTATTGGTGGGGGTAAAATGGAAGATAAATTAAAACTATTAAAAAATCTTTCAAAACAGGTTGACCACATCTATATTGCGGGCGGAAATATGAACAGTATTATTAAAGATGATATGGTGGAATATATTCAAGAAATATCCCAAAATCGGGCGAAAATAACACTTATGGAGGATGGATTATGTTGTGATAATTTCGTTGGTACACCCAAACATGTAGTTGTAGAAGAACTCAATGAAAAAGACTTATTTTTCGATATTGGTCTCAAATCATTGAATACATTACGGGGTCTAGTAGAAGAACACGATGTGGTATTTTGGAACGGAACACTTGGTGTCGTGGAAAATGAGAAATATAAATATGGATCCGAAATGTTAGTGAATTTCCTTATTGAAGCCATTCATAAAAATCCCCATAAAAAGGTTATAGTTGGTGGTGGAGATACCGGTGGTTTTGTAAATAAATATAGAAATAACTTTACACATATATCGACTGGCGGTGGTGCATCAATCGAATATATTATAAATAACGGTTTGGTAGGTTTAGATGTTTTTACACATTTTAACATTTCAAACGCCGATTCTTATAAAAAAATAATATAAAATACTTATATTATATAATATATATGTCAACACCTCCACATTTTAGAGATGAAAATGATTGGGAACCTATACCGGAAAGTGAAATAGATCGATTACAACAAACACTTTATCCACATTTAAGAAAAATGACGATATCTTTTACAAAGCCACAAAGGATACAATTTGTAAAAGATTTATTAAAAAATCAAAATAATACTTGTGCTTTTGGAAAAAATGTAGGTGGTAAATACTGTTGGAATGAACCAAAAGATAGTGGGAAAAAGTATTTAAAATTACAATGGGGTCACATTAAACCGAGATGTCGTAAGGACGAAACTCAAACAATTAAATATTTATGTTTATTGTGTGCTAGATGTAATAATCAAATACAAACATCACGTTATTTATGTCAACTAAAAGCAGAATTAGAGAGCAAATTAGACAATATTGACGAATTAATAAAAACATTGAAATAATGTTTTACCGGCGTTTGAAATGGTAAAGGGTGTAAAACTAATTTGTAAAACCACATCGAGTACATATTTGAAAACTTTCACCATACATACCTTCTTCTCTTTCATATACAAAATCGTGTGTTTCATGATATTCTAGACATTTTCTCACAATTTTTGATTCGATATTTTCTATTTCTTTCGATATTTCATTTACTCGACGTATATGTTCAATCTTTTCTTCATAGAGCAGTTTTTGTTCTTGTAACAACTGATTGTGAATCTGGTCAAACATCATATGAATATAAATAATTAAGTATTTATATTCTTGTTAATAAATAATTATCATTACTTTCGTATAGCATATTAAAAACATATTGTTACATTATATTAAACCATGTATATAAAAATTGATGAAATCGAAAAATTTGATGAATTACCCGATTATTATAATTTTTCCAAACCATATGTTATTCGTGATGGGTGCAGTAATATGCCCATTTTTAAACAAGATAGTATTACGGAGTTTTTTAGAGATAAACTCCGAAATTTTAGTTTAGAAGTTGAAATATATGATACATACCGAGATATGGAATTAACGGATGTTAAAAAATATGAACGAAAAAAATTCAATGACGCTTCTGAACATATCATAAACAATAATAAACCATATAACTTTATTGCTGATATAGATATAGTAAGTTTATTACAGCATAATGATTTGAAAAATTTCTCACTACCAATTGATACAAACCGTAAAAATAAGGGTATATTATTATTTTTTGGAAACAATAGTCGTTCTGGAGCGCATATCCATACGAGTGATGACTATGTATTAAATCAAATTTATGGAAAGAAAACTATTTATATGTTTGATTATTATGATAATCCGTTGGAATGTGAGGGATTATTTACATGTAAATCTAACTTTTTAAAGGATAATATTATAGATATTGACCATACAAAACTAAAAATATATAAAGTCGAATTATCACCTGGAGATACTTTAATCATCCCACCATGGTGGTGGCATGCGGCGAAATCGGATGGATTATCATTAAGTATTACCAAAACATATACTCGCACAGACAAATGGTTTCTAATTAAATGTCCGCATATAGGATTAATTATATTAAGAGAATTTGTTATGTCTTATGTTTCAGATATTATTAATTTTTTTACTAGAAAAGATGTATTATCATTGTTAATTGGTACAATTATAATCGTTTTATCATACGTATTCTTAAAGTAATTAATTTAATGAAACAATATAAATATTATATTGGAAACCTATTAAAAATATATTGTATATATGTTCGTTCGACCCGATCGAAAAGTAGTTATTCCTATTCAAAATGTTACTGTAAATGAATTAAATAATCAACTATATATTCCTGATAAAAAGAATGGTTCATTAATGTCTTTTTTCTGTATTGTAACTGTGTTTATATCTGGTTTATTTTGTTGTATCACACTATAAATATTTTGTTATCATATCTAACATAGTATTATTATTATTATCTGAATAATACTATATAATGAACGTCATTACTATTGTTTATGTTTTTTCCCTTTTTTACATATTTATCCCAGGAAATATTATCAAATTGCCGTTTAAACTTAATAAAATGATTATTGTTTTAATTCATGCTCTTATATTTAGCACCATTTTATATTTCACATTTCCTATTGTTGAAAATAATGGAATTTCAGAAGGAATGGGCCATTGTAATCATGAAGACTGTGATTTTAGAGAGTCAAAAAACGGTAAAACGTGTGGTTGTGTAGAAAATAAATGTATGGACGATGATGGTGTAGAATGTAATTAGATGAATTACATATCACGTAACATTTTTTGTTCGATTTCTAATAAACGATTGAATTTCTCTACACGTTCTCCTCTACAAGGACTACCTATTTTAAGATATTTCGCTCCTATGCCGATCGCAATATCTACAATATATGCGTGATTTGTCTCTCCTGAACGATGGGATACAATAACGTCATTTCCATTATCTAATAACATTCTAGCGCCTTGGACAGATTCTGTAATCGTACCAATTTGATTGACCTTTAATAAAAGTGTATTTGCCCATCCTTCTTCTAACCCCTGTTTTATTAATCGAGGGTTCGTAGTAAATAAGTCGTCACCTACTATCATTAATTCTTTACCAAACATTTCGGTGAATAGTGTCCAAGATTCATAATCTGTTTCGTGAAAACCGTCTTCTATGCTTTTTAAAGCAGGATGTTGTTTAATAAGTTTCCCATAATATTTCACCAATTCCTCACCCGTTAAAAATAGGTCTTTTTCTACTTCGTATTTCTTGGACACTTCATCATAAAATTCACTCGCAGCACAATCAAGTGCTATAAAGACATCTTCTCCTACATTATATCCAGAACATTTAATTGCCTCTTCGATTACACATAATGCCTCTTCCGCACTATAAATTGGTGGACAAAATCCTCCCTCGTCTCCTATCGATTTTGCTTGTTCTCCGTATTTTTCTACTAATAATCGTTTTAATGTATGATATACCTCGCAATAAATACGGATTTGACTCGATGTGCTTATATCACTTCGCGCAAATATCATAAACTCCTGTATTTTCAAATCTTCAGTCACTCCATGCTTTCCTCCATTGATAATATTCACTAGTGGTGTGGGTAATCCGGGTATTTCTTGGACACTATATGTAGGAAGTCCAAGATGAGGTTTAAATCCATAATGTTTCGCAATAAATTCATACATTTCTATACCCAACATATTGGCTGCGGTATTCATCATACAAAAACTCAAGGCTGTGCTTGTATTACCCCCAAAATTTGTCTTCATCTCTGTATTATCAAGTTTATTGAACTGTTTGTCTATGTTAGAGAGGTCAAATATCGTGGTTTTATTTAAAATCATTTTTTTGTTTAATTCTGCGATTTTAGATACGGCGTTGAATACCGATTTTCCGTGAAATAAAGTCTTATCTCCATCACGTAATTCACAAACTTCAGTAGAACCACAAGACGCACCACTTGGACTAGAACCTTTTCCTAAAGTTTTTCCATTTTTATCTAAACATTGAACTTCTATTGTTGGATTTCCCCTACTATCGATGATTTGATGGGCAGCAATTCTAAACTCATTTACATAGGAATAATCCTTGTTCTTGATATCAAGGAGAATAGGCACACCAGTGTTTATTTCAAACTCTTCAATCGATTTTTCTGTTTTAAGTCCAAGAAGGACAAATAATGCACGTAAACTATTACCATGGGCTACAATTAAGACATTTTTATTAGAATTCAATAATGGTTTCACGCGATTTTCATAGCCCCTAGAAACACGCTTCACTACATCGTCTAGGTTCTCTCCATCAGGCGGTCCTGTTAAATAAGAACGCCTCCATGTTTTTATTTTTTCCTCTCCGTGAACCGCCAATAAATCTGACTTATTATTACCAGTTAGAATACCATAATCGCGTTCTTTAAAATCTACAACGGGTTGAATAATCCCATTATAATAGATTTGTTGCGTTGCTATTTTCGCGGTATCTCTTGAACGCATTAAATCACTTGAAAAAACTTGGTCGAAACGAATGTCTTTTAATAATTCGCCCGCATATCGTGCCTCTTCTTTTCCCTTTTCTGATAATTCTACATCTATAAAACCAGTGAATCTATTTTCTTTATTCCATATTGATTGTCCATGGCGCAAGACAACTAAAACCATAATATAACATTATTTATATTATGAATTATTCAAAAATTATTATTACTCTTTTTCATATTATCATTTCTTTAAATGCGTCATAACCTTGATAGCATAAAGTATTGTTATTTACTATATTAAACCCCTTTTTGATAAAAAAATCAGGATCTATATTATTATTATTAATATTTGATATATATATTCCCTTTTCACAAATACGGTAAAATTCATTTAACAATTGTTCCGAATCATTACATAATTCAAAATTATTAACAATAATATAATCAAAAAAATGGGATTTAAACATTTTTTCATTCGAATATATAAATAAATTTAAATGGTTACGTTTGTTATTATTAATATCAATACAATAATAATTATGAGGGTTTATTTTTGATAACAAATCATCTTCATAACCAAATTCACCAACGATTGAACTATTTTCTATATTCATCCGTTCTTGTAATAAATTGTATATATCTTCATGTCTAACTGATTGATCTAGGGTTGTAACTGTTCGATTTATTAAATTGGTTGTCGATATTCCTTGATGATAATCTAATTCGATAAATTTACCCAATTTAATCGGAATTTCAAAAAAAACACTTTGTTTGATTCTATCCTCTGGTGTAAACCCATGCACAACAAAATCAATATTAAATTTCGTCAAAAACTCTTCCGTCATTATAAGTTCATCTGTAATAAATGTATCATTCACATAAACACACGATTTTATAATTTTCAGACGGCTGGATTCATCTACAATTGGTTTCCGTTTGTAATTTGTAGCAATATTATCAGAAATTACACCGACTACTAAAATAATTGGTTCCGAGAACAAAGTTATAATTTTTTTAAAATGGTTTAAATGGCCAAAATGAAACAAATCAAAAATACCATCACAATAAACGCGTTTCATTAAATATATATTTCAAGCACATATTTAATTAATCTATTCTGATGATAATATTTATTTTTCAATATCTTCCACATTACTAGTATAATCTATACATAATGTCTCAAATTTCTCTATAATTTCTTTACAGTTGTGAGACCCCTTGTTTTCACTCACACATTCACGCATCTCTTTTGTTAACTTTTCACAGTCAGTTTTTTCCATTCTATAGTTAAAACTGATATATTACCAAACACAAAAAATATATATGGTTAATCGTATTTCATAGGTGGTGCGGAAGGTTCTACCAATGTAGCAACAACCGGTTCCTGGTCTAATAGATAAGGCGTCTCAATTTGTTCATGAAACTTGGTATATATATTCGTTTTTCGATAACGTTTTTCCAAATAACTCATTTTTTTGATATATTTATTATACCAGAACATCTTTTGTTCTTTATAATAGTTTTTATAGAAAAACCCTCGTATCGTTGTTTTTGATAATGCGTCAAATTCTTCATATTTCGCTTTAAAATGATTGTATTCCAATACATCTTTTTCTAATAACAATACTGAAAACCGATTTTCGTTATCCATCTATACAATTACTCTATATATTTCCCAAATTTTCTATGGTTTTTAACGCAGAATCGGGGGTTACTGAAATAGAATCTATATTTTCTCCAATTAAGAATTTACAAAACTCAATACTATCTGATGGTTGTTGACCACAGAAACCTACCTTCACACCATTATCCTTATAGGTTTTAATAGCCTGACTTATCATACGACGATAACTTATGTTTTTATTATCGGAAAGGTAACTGATTTTCTCACTATCACGATCTACACCCAGTGTAAGTTGCAGCAGATCATTCCCTCCAATTGAAACACCGTCTAACATGGGACTGAAACGGTCGGCTTCGATTACATTCGAAGGAATTTCACACATTAGAAAGATGCGGAGTTTATTCTCACCTCTAACGAGACCGTGTTTCGCCATAGTATCAATTACTAATTTACATTCTTCAGGTGTTCTACAGAATGGAATCATTACCACAATATTGTCCATTTTCATTACATCCCGAGCATACTGGATAGCCTCACATTCCAGTTGAAACGCATATTTATAATCATCGGAATAATATCTAGACGCACCTCTCCATCCGATCATTGGGTTCTCTTCATCGGGTTCATATAATTCACCGCCAATCATGTTACGATATTCGTTTGATTTGAAATCAGACAAACGCACAATTACATCATTCGGGTAGAAAGCGGAAGCGATTTTAGCAATCCCTTTTGCTAAACGTTTGATATAATACCATTTTCCACTGTCGTAATTCCCAATAATCTTGTAAATTTCTTCCCGAACATCTTCGCGAACATTTGGATAGTGATATAATGCTAAAGGATGAATTTTGATGTAATTACTTACAATGAATTCTAAACGCGCTAAACCAACGCCACTGTTGGGAATTAACGAATTCTCAAACGCACATTCGGGATTTCCTACATTTAACATCATTTTCACAGGGAGTTTTAGATTTTTGGTTAAAGCCAATTTGTCTACGTGAAAAGGCAAAATTCCGTTATAGATAAACCCAGTTTCTCCTTCCGCGCAAGATAATGTTACTTCTTCTACGTCTTTAAGTATTTTCGTGGAATTACCACAGCCAACCACTGCGTTTAATCCTAATTCTCTTGCGACAATCGCAGCATGACACGTGCGTCCTCCTTTATCCGTAATAATACCAGACGAAATCTTCATTATGGGTTCCCAATCAGGTGTAGTCATTTCAGTGACTAAAATATCACCCTTATTGAAATCATCGCAATCGTGAATATCTTTTATAAGTTTTAGTTTACCACTACTGATTTTATCGCCAACCGCCACACCCGTTAATAAAACATCACCTTTTGTATCTAAAACATAATTTTGAATATTTAATATATCGCTATCATTACTATGAACTGTTTCAGGACGCGTCTGAATAATATACATATTATGGTCTGTGCCGTCAATTGCCCATTCAACATCTACTGCTGTGGGTTTACCTAATAGCTTCGAATAGTTTTTTTCGAGTTGAAGTAGATAACGTCCTAAACTAATAATTTGATTATTGGTCATACTGTAATTTAGACGTTCGTATTCACTTGTTTCTACCTCTTTAATACCACCCTTTTCGGTATCGTATATGATTTTGGTATTTTTATCACCCTTCTTTTTAATAATAATGGGGTCGGCTTCAATATCGCGCAACACACGTTTGTCGAGTATAAATTCATCTGGTTTCACACCACCTGAAACGACCAATTCACCTAAACCGAATGCGGAATTAATAACGATTGCTTTATCATACCCAGTCTCTGGGTCGAGTGAAAACGCTACACCTGCTGAACCAATATCTGAACGAATCATCTTTTGAATTGCGACTGATATTTTAACGTCAGAAAGGGCAATATTATGGGTTTTTCTATATGAAACCGCACGACCGTTAAATAGAGATGCGAAACACTCTTTAATCGACTCTAACAAATGGTCTGTTCCTGAAACGTTTAGAAATGTATCGTGTTGTCCTGCGAATGATGCGTTTGGTAAGTCTTCGGCTAATGCACTTGAACGCACCGCTACTTCTAAATTATCAACTGTATAAATCTGCGATAATTTATTGTAATATTCCGCGATGATTTCTTTATGATGTTCCGAAAACTCGCCATTTACGATTAAATCACGTAAATTCTTGGACTTTTCTTCAAGTTCTTTGATATTATCAGCATTAATGTTTGCTATGTCGGTTTCAATTTGTGCGGTTAATCCATTGTATTCTATAAAAGTGTCGTACATATCAATGGTTAACGCAAACCCATCGCCTATTGAAAAGCCTATTCTTTTCGCAATTTTATGTAACTCTCCAAGAGAACTACACTTACCCCCAACTAAGTGCTTATTATTGTATGAACAATCTTTAAACCATATAATCTCGGGATTCATTATTATATAATATTATTCATATAATAACAAATAAAAAAGAAATGTCTCAAAGCTCTATCGTCCAAAAACGTTGTGATAAATGTGTCGGAACAGGATTTCTAAAATACGATGTTAAATATTGTGAAACATGTAAGGGTATTAAATGTGTTATGTGTAATTCCACGGGATATGAGAAGATGCCGTGGGATTTGTGTGATAATTGCTGCGGAGATGGATATTTTATAGTGAATCGCACCAATAATCCGTAAAACAAGTGAGTTTTTCAGTGACTTTTGGTTGTAAACTTGTAACTTTTTTACTCGCAAAAGTTTCAAGTCCAGGGGTGGTTCGGGCATAACGCCCATACGCCATTTTCTTACTAACACCTGTATAATTTTGGTCGTGCTTTATGATATTATGTTTATACTGAACCTGGGACAATGTTTTGGGAACAACTTCACAACGACCTGCTACACAAGTTCCAATGAATTCATTTTTATTTCCACATTTACCACCCCGTTTTTTTGAACAGTCGTAATAAGAAAGTCTCTGATTCGCACGATGTCTGGTTGCCCTACCCACATATGTTGTATTAAAAATGGGCATATTTTTAGGTCCTTGTGGTCCATCGCATTCTATTTCACATTTATTACAATGACTTCTATTCGCTACATCCGGGTAATCTATATTTGTTAAATTTTTAGTTCGATTACAATCACAATCCATTTTTATATAATATACGACGAAAAAAAATTGTTATAAAATTGAACTGTATTAGAAAGTATTCGATATATCTAAATATCATTCAAAAATGAGTAATTATTCCGATGCCGAGTTATCAAAACAGTATCAGCGTAAAACCGACAAACAGCATATTCTAGACAATCCCGATACGTATATTGGTTCTGTTGAGAATGTTGAGGCGGATATGTGGGTATATGACGATGAGACAAATCGAATTGTTCAAAAAAATATGGAATATGTCCCTGGTCTTTATAAACTATTTGATGAAGGTATTGTGAATGCCCGGGATCACGTAATGCGTATGATTCAATCTCCGATTCTTGATAAAAAATTCGTTTCGTATATTAATGCGAATGTGGAAGCGGACGGAACCATCATTTTGTCGAATGACGGAAATGGTATTGATATCGCAAAGCATCCCGAATATGACGTTTGGATTCCCGAACTAATTTTCGGACATCTACGCACTTCTACGAATTATGATAAGAGTGAAAAACGTATTGTCGGTGGTAAAAACGGATTTGGATTTAAACTAGCGCTTATTTGGTCTACTTATGGACGTATCGAAACAGTCGACCATAGACGTGGTCTAAAATACGTTCAAGAATTTAGGGGAAATCTCGACGTCATCGAAGAACCTGTTATTACAAAAGTTCCTAAATCATCAAAGCCTTATACGAAAGTATTGTTTAAACCCGATTATGCTCGTCTTGGTATTCAGGGGTTGGATGCGAATATGGTAGCCCTCTTTAAAAAGCGTGTCTATGATATCGCAGCCGTTACAGACCATTCGATTAAAAGTGTAAAGGTTGGTTTCAACGATGAACTCGTTCCCGTTAAGAATTTCCAGCAATATGTGGACCGATATGTTGGGTCTAAAGGAGAGACAAAGCGTATTTATGAGACTACTGATGAACGATGGGAATATGCGATTGCGTTAGCACCAAACCATGAATTCACTCAAGTATCGTTTGTAAATGGTATCTGCACATTTAAGGGCGGAAAACACGTCGATTATATTATGGGTCAAATTACCCGAAAACTTTGTGATTATATTGAAAAGCGTAAAAAGATTAAGGTATCTCCTAGCGCAATTAAAGAGCAAATTATGCTATTCTTGCGTTGTGATGTAGTAAATCCTTCCTTTGATAGTCAGACCAAAGATTATATGAATACACCTGTTGCTAAATTTGGTTCATCTTGTGTCGTTACAGATGGATTTATTGAGAGGGTTGCTAAAATGGGGGTTATGGATGTCGCGTGTTCCTTGACCGAGGCCAAGGAGAATAAAATGGCGAAGAAAAGTGACGGTTCGAAAACGCGCAATGTGCGTGGTATTGCGAACTTTATTGACGCGAATAATAGTGGAACTGTGAAATCATCTGAATGCACTCTTATTTTGTGTGAGGGACTTTCAGCATTGTCTGGTATTGTTTCTGGATTGTCGAGTGATGACCGAAATACAATTGGTATTTATCCTCTAAAGGGTAAGTTGCTTAATGTGCGTGGTGAACAAATCAAGAAAATCGCCGACAATAAAGAGATTACCGATATGAAGAAAATCCTAGGTCTAGAAACTGGGTGTGAATATCAGTCAATTGAAGATGTCCATAAACAATTACGATATGGTAAGATTATGATTATGACGGATCAGGATTTGGACGGTTCTCATATCAAGGGTCTCTGTATCAATCTATTTCATAGTGAATGGGCATCTCTTGTTCATATTCCCGGTTTCATTTCCTTTATGAATACACCTATTTTGAGAGCAAAGAAGGGAGCAACTGTTAAACTATTCTACAATGAAGGTGAATACAGTGCGTGGAAAGAGAGCCTAGGTGAAGGTGGAGCACACGGATGGACCATTAAATATTTTAAGGGTCTCGGTACATCTACTTCAAGTGAATTCAAGGAATATTTCGCCAATCGGAAAATTGTAGATTTCGTTCACACAGGTGCTTTGAGTGACGATACGATCGATAAGGTATTTAATAAAAAGCGTCCAGATGACCGAAAGACATGGTTGGAGAATTATGATAAAGACGCACATCTTGATACAACAAGTAGTAAGGTGAATTACGAACAGTTTATCGACCGAGAGATGATTCATTTCTCGACATATGATTGCGCACGTTCTATTCCGAACATGGTGGACGGACTTAAAATCTCTTTGCGAAAAATTCTCTTTTCGAGTTTTAAACGTAAGTTGACCTCGGAAATTAAGGTCGCCCAATTTTCAGGATATGTATCAGAACACTCTGCTTATCATCACGGTGAAGCATCACTTAACGGTGCGATTGTGAATATGGCTCAAAACTATGTTGGTTCAAATAACATCAATCTACTCTCACCAAATGGACAATTTGGAACGCGTCTTCACGGCGGTGATGATAGTGCGTCCGAGAGATATATCTTCACTCAACTAAATCCCATTACGCGTTCTATCTTTCCGGAAGCAGATGACCATGTTCTCACCTATCTAGATGATGATGGAACACCAGTTGAACCCGAATTTTATGCTCCTATTATTCCATTCGCATTGGTCAATGGAATTTCGGGTATTGGAACTGGGTTCTCTTGTAACGTTCCATCCTTCTCGCCAGTTCAGTTAATCGATTATCTCAAACTAAAAATGAATAAAAAAGACCCCAAGGCAGTTGGAGAATTCACACCTTACTATGAAGGGTTCAAAGGAACAGTCACGAAAACCGATACCAATAAATATTTGAGCAAAGGTGTGTATGAGAAAATCGACACTGATAAAATCCGAATTACCGAACTACCCATTGGTTCATGGACAATGCCCTATGTTAGTTTTCTAGAAGGTCTCGCGGACGGGACAACTGATAAGTCGGGTAAGAAAGTTCCTCCTTCAATTCGCGACTTCACATCTCTCTCTACAGAAGTAATTATAGACATCACCGTTGTGTTTCCTCGTGGTAAACTTGCGGACATCGAATCGAAAGTGGATTCAGTAACAGGTATCAACGGTATTGAGAAAATGTTGAAACTTACATCGAGCATATCAAGCACAAACATGCATATGTTTGATAAAGACTGTAAATTGCGAAAGTATAAAAGTGTAGAGGATATTATCGAAGACTTCTATGAAGTCCGACTACAAATGTATAGTAAGCGTAAGAAGCATCTAATTAAAGACCTGAATAACCGACTTGTGAAATTGTCGAACCGTGCGATATATATTCAGAAGAATTTGGATGGTTCTATCGACCTTCGACGCAAAAAGTCGGAAGAGGTGAACGCTCTCTTGACTGGAATGGATTTCGCAAAGATCGATGGAGATTTCAAATATTTGATTAAGATGCCTATGGATTCAGTGACCCAAGAAAACGTCGACAAGATTATGAAAGATAAGAGTGACGCCGAAACCGAACTCGATGTTCTACAAAAGACTTCACTTGAGAAGATGTGGTTGTCTGAACTCGACGTCCTTAAAAAGGAGTATATAAAGTATAAAACTCTACGTGAAACGATCCAAAAAGGTGGGACAAAATCTACTGTAAAGAATGTTAAAAAGCGCATCGTTAAAAAGAAGTAGTTAAAAATATTATTTTAAATATAAAATAGTATATT
>Ga0209632_10001315_pt1 | contig 25207 bp, 28 predicted proteins | sample COG_10_FD_184754 | JGI IMG/M metagenome (GOLD analysis project Ga0209632, IMG submission 184754) | Pelagic Microbial community sample from North Sea - COGITO 998_met_10 (SPAdes) (version 2) | ecosystem: Environmental > Aquatic > Marine > Neritic zone/Coastal water | place: Helgoland, sampling... | reverse complement strand
TTTGAACGAGCTACTAGAAGGAATCATCTTACCAGCAAAAGGCGGGACCAATTCAACCACCGCTTCAATCGAGGTGACAATTGGATGGTCTTGGAGATCCTGAATATGCTCAACAAATTCAAAGTCCTCCCCCAAGGTATGCAGTTTAATATCGTGCATCCCGCCCCAAGCGATTGCGTAACCGCCGCTTTTACCAGGGTCAATTCCGATGGTCAATTTCATGCGGCCTCCTCGGAGAAGATGGCAATTACTTTTTTAACATCAGAAGCCAAATAAAGCTGGCCTCTTTTCCGAATACCAAACTCTCGCTTGAAAGTTTGCAAAGCCTTATCAGAATTTAATCTGAAAATTTCTTTGACCTCACGCTTCGTGAGAAATAAATTGTGATATTGATTTAGTAGTTTTTCCATTTTTCCGGTTAATGTTAAAACCGGTTGGAAAAAAACTAAGTGCTATTTACTAACTATTTATGTCGAAATAGAACCGTAATCAATATTGTGCGAAACAAAATGTATGCCAACCGGTTGGTTATTAATAATATTAAAGATCAAACTCAGCCCATCCATTGGGTGAATAATGCCTTTAAATGGAATAAATCGGATCATGTCAACAAGTTTTACTTTTTCTGCTATAAAATTTATATTTCTTCTATTAATATTCATTTTTTCTTATTTTTTTGTGACTCTTTAATCGTTCTTTTAGCTCGGAGTAAGCGGTAATAATTTGAATCTCCCCGAACTTTTTTCTTACCATATCCAGCTTGGCCGCCAACCTGACCCAAAAGCCTAGCCGCCTCTTTAACCTTGTCCTTGCGGTCAATGATGGTGTAGTTAATTCGTTCGCCAGTGGCACATATAGTATGTCCATGCCACTCATTATTACTTACTTGAGCTAGTCTGTCACTATTCATATTACACCATAATTTCCACTTCCGCTGAACCGCCTCGGGAAGCTTTAGTCTCATATGCCTAAAATCTTGCGCAAAACACTTACGAGTCTCACCCTTATAGTATAATGTGCAACTTAAGTCATTTATCCATTTTTTAGTACCTTTTTTCATATTTTTCTTTCGCTAGTGCTTGCGTACAATATTGGACTGCAAACACCCATGCAAGGACTAAATTGCTATAAAGTGGACTAATTCTAACGCAAGGGTTAGCGAAAGAAAATAACAGCCTTACCAGTGTTTGCGAAGGCAAACAGCTTTACAAATCCGCATAAATAAAATAACAAAACATATGGCCGACAAAATTGTACTTTTTGAACTTTCTGAGTTTATTGAATACATGAAAGTAGTCCGCCGATTATCACCTTACACGGTCCGTAACTATAAACACGCCATTGAGTTATTTTTTACCTGGGCTAAGAAGGAGGAGAAGGTCGCCCTACCCTCTGAGGTTACCCGGCAACAGGCTAGAAGTTACTGCATTGAGGTACAGAATCAAATATCCCGCCGAACACTTAGGCATCATATTTCGGGCCTCCGTACCTTTTTTACTTTTTGCCGGACTCGTAAGCTTGCCACAATAAATCCATTTTTAAATATCGCTCTGCCCAAGCTTAGTAAGCCATTGCCCAAAGTTTTGTCTGAAGATCAGATGACTAAGCTGATGAAGCAACCGCCCGCCAATGAGCCGAAGGGCGTAGGAATAAAATTTAATTCATTGAGGGATTTGATGATTTTAGAGCTTCTTTATGCTGGGGGTTTGCGGGTTAGCGAATTAGTTAGCATTAATTACGAGGATATTGATTTTGTTCGCTCAACTATAAAGGTAGTCGGGAAAGGTCAGAAGGAAAGAATGGTAGTTATCGGTAAACAGGCCAGCGACACAGTCCAAAAGTTTAGGCATATGTTTGCCAAGAAATCGAAAAAGTCCGATCCAGTCATTATAAATTCTTTTGGTAAGAGGTTTACCACTCGGTCGGTCCAATATCTGATTAAAAAGTATTTAAACTTCGCGGAGCTTCCGCATGATATCACCCCGCACAAGCTTCGACATTCATTCGCTACTCACTTACTTGATAATGGTGCGGATCTTCGTGCAATTCAGGAATTACTCGGGCATTCAAGCTTATCGAGTACACAAATTTACACCCATGTTTCTAGCGCCCGGCTTAAAGAAGTCCACGGCCTAGCCCACCCAAGAGGATAATATTATGGTTAATGACTTAGAAAGTTTTGAGGCAAAATTCCCAAAGTTTATCATCGGCGATACAGAGGACCGGACATTTGTTGTCCACCTCCACAGCCCTAAATTGATTGCCGAGATAGTGGTGGCGGAAGATGGGAGCGAAACATTTGACCCTACTTTTATCGATGAACCTATTAAGGATGCATCCGCTATCGCCAAGCTAATGCGAGAGGTCGGAGATTTCTACATCGAGGAAATCGAGCGGGAATAGATTACCGAAATCTTTCGGATAACTTAGCACCGGCGGAACTAGTATTAAGATTTACGAGTTTTCATCTCAGCATCTAGGTCTTTTAATCTTTGCCTAAGTGCTGGATCTTCCCGTTTCTTTCGGTCCATCAATTTCTTTAGTGAGGATGCCGCACCTTCGATCTGCTTATCAGACAACTGCGATGCTAAACCATCTTCATGGTCGAAGTCATATACTTCAGGTTTCTTTTTATCTTTGGTCACGAATTACCTCCATTGCTGTATCGTAGGACATATTTAATGCATCTGAGTTTTCGCCTTTTAAAAATGCCCATATATCTTTTTCAGGATACCATAGAGTAGCTTGAAGATCCGCCGGGGTCAAGTCGATGCCTTTATCTCTTAAAGTCTTTAATGCCACATTAAATGCTTTTGTGATAACAGCCCGCTCTGCATTTGATGGAATATCAATAGGTTTTAATTTATCGGAAACAGTTGAACCGGCCTTTGCCCATTGTGGTTTTTCTTTACCAATTGCCTCCTTTTCAATTTCCAACTTTGCGAGTTTCTTTTCTAGATTCGCTGTGCCTTTTTTTTCCTTCTTGGCCGCCTTGATCGCCTTTTTAGCTTTTGTAACATCATTACCGGCAGTCGCAAATCTTCGTTCCCACTCTTTATTTAACTTACCGGCAAATTCGTAAACTGCTTCATAATTGTCTCGGCCAATAGTATTATCTCCAAATAACCGGTTATATGCCTGGTCAGATATTTTAAAATTAGCAACTCCGTTACCCTGTACTTTTCCAGTTATCGAAACCCCTTTTAAAAACTCGGGTAGTTCCAATCCTGAGAATTTCCGTTTGCCCACATTTTTACGGACCGAATAAATAAGCCTACCTATGTCACCAGCTTTTAATTGCGTATCTAACGCTAAACCGGTTAATCGGCCAAATGTTCTCCGCAACCACAGATCGACAGTAACTGGATTATAGTTTCCTCGAAGGTTCTGAAAGAATCCTTGCCCAATCTTTGGACCAAATATTGCCGAACCTTTAACTTTATCAGTGCTGTAACCAGCTATGGAAAACTTTTTATCCCCAAAGAAACCCTTTCCCCATTCTGATAATTCTTTAACAGTAAAGTCTGTATCTAGAAATTCGTGGAGATCCTTAGCTCCCATTTTAGCTTCTGCCTGGTCATAGAGTTTTAAATTCTGCGTTATGGCATCTGCCTTTGCTCCATGCTTAATACTGTAGTCAAATTTACCGGTTCTTTCCTTATGCTGATATTGTTTAACTGCACCTTTTGCATTATCCATCACCCTCATGTTCTGACTAGTGATCGATAATGCACCAAGAAACCTATCCTTAGCCTCATACTTCTGACCAATATCGGGAAAGATTTCCTCGGCTACCGCCAATGCCCGCTCAACTGCACTCGTATACCAGTCTACCGCATTGCCGGTTCTGCCAAGTGCAGCCTCCCCTTCTTTAGCAAACATATCGCCCAACCAATTTACCTGTTCCTCTGTAAAATCTTGCGCCCTTAGTGGTTCACCGAATTGATCTTCATATGATTTACGAAGTAAAGCGGCGGCCTCCTTATTATCCTTAACCATTCCCTTGGTGAAATTTGTGCCAAATGTAGGATTCGGTCCGTCCCATGATTGAACCGATGCCGGAGTTGTATCGCCTTGAGTAGGCTTCCCCTTCCCCGCACCCGCTTCGGAGGCTGGCATGAAGAGTTTCTCGGTCACAGTGACATCGGCTTCATTAGGTATCCGCATTGGAAGTTTATTCTGTTCAATCGCACTCTTTACTGCTGGGTAACCAGGTTCACCTCGGACCGCATTTCCAATTCTGTCCAATCGGCGGGAGCGATAACTTTGTTGGCGCTGACTCCGCCGATCCCCCAACCCCTCCAGTACGGGATTGGCTTTTACCTGGTCGGTATTCATTCTGCCAATCGCGCCGTTGATGAGATCGCGCTGTGCCACTGTTATTCCACTCTCAGGTGTGCCGTTCTCAATCTTATTTAAATGATTTTGCAGATATTTCGGGAGTAATTTGAGGGCGGCCTGTGTATTCTCAAATGGATTCATTCCACCGAATGCCTGTGCCATCTTTTGGGAATAGCCTTTGCTTTTAGCGAACCATTCAAGGTTTTTAATAAAGGCATCCATCGAAATGGTTTGGATGTTTATATTTCCATCCTTGGTAATTTCTATACCGAATGGAAGGCTGGTTCGATCACCGCCTTTTATCTGTCCGTATACTTTCCTACCCGCCTTGTTATACTTTAAAGCTGAGTAATAAAATAAATCCCAAACATCTCCGGTTCCATTCCGTAAAGTCTGATTAATCTGTTTAAGTGCGGCTAATTGGTGAGGATTATATTTACCCTGTAACTGGTCAATGATTGATGGGTCGATAAATACACCAGTTGCCCGATCTTTTCCATCGACTGTTTTTTCAAGTGATACATGACCTTCGCCAAAAGTTTCACCGGCATCCTCTTTCTTTCGGATAATCTCAAGGATGTCGTTGGATAGTTTTTTATTATTCTTATTTACTTCTCGGGTTGGGAGGAAAACAGGTCGGCCTTCAACATCTGTTTCAATTGTTCCATCGTCCTTAATCTTTACCACTCCACCCGCTTTTAACCGATTTACGATTGCTGGGTTTTCGAGATCCTTTGCGGTGAGGTTAACAGTTGCCACTTCATCCTTAAAGGCTGGATCGACAAGGTTACCTCTCCCCCTACCCTCACGGCGGGCTTGTGGTCCGTAGCCTCGAACATCGGAATTATATTTCTCGATCATTCGGGTAAGTGCGGGGACTTCTTTTAAGCCGGGGAATAAGCCCGTTGGGTCAGCCACAAGTCCAGTTTGTTCGCTAGTGGCTAATCCAATTCGATGGAAGAACTTCTTTAATCCGGTTGAGCCAAATAAGGGATCAAGCATTGCCCCCATCATCTTTGCTCCAGCACCTTGCCAGTTTTTATTTACAAACTCTCCACCGAAGTACCAATCTGCACCATGAGCCGCAAAGATTTCTCGGGCAATCTGTGCATCGTTATTTGCATACTGTTTATATGAAGGTGAATTTTTATCGATTCCACCCGCTTCCAATCGGTCTAAGTATTGCTGGCGATGTTTTTGAAACTCTTTATTGGTGGCATAGACTTCTCGGCCTTCCGCATCTTTATTAATAACAGGTTTGCCGTTCTTAAATTCTGTATAAACTCCAGGCTTACCTTTTTCGACAGAACCAATAAGCTCGTCAATGATCTGAGGCATAAAGCCAAAGGTATCAATATGGTGGGCAATCTCATGGCCGAATATAGCGGAAAGCACTTCCTGTGGGTGAGACTTTCCGTATATCGTTATAACTGATTCGCCATTCTCAACTGAGAAATTACTACTTTCGCCGGGAGGTGGTTTACCTTCTTTGAATCGAAAGATTACATCGGGGTTCTGAATGTTCGATGTGGCAATTGCCTGACGGACTATTCTTGGCTGACTTTCGTAAGATGCTCGGTCCGTGCTATCCAAATATGTATCTTTAAAGTATGCCTCATCTCCGGCCATCTTCATATATAAGTCTGACTTTGACCCAAACTTGACCAGTGTACCCATGCCTAATCCAGCGGCTAGGAATGGCCATGAAGCTCCAATCGCTCCACCGGCTCCCGCCTCGCCGTCCAAAGCGTATCCGATTGCTCCTGGTATAGTAGATGCACCGACTACAGTCTTCGCTGTATTAACTGCACCGGTTAAAGTGTTCCCAAGTCCTGTCTTTGCCAATGCAGTCGAAGGGACTTTTAAGGCTGGGGATGGACCGAACTGACGAGACTTTGAGAATATCCCTTCAGCAAGTCCTGAGATAGTTTCGGGTATAGTTAAGGCGGATGATCGGTCAATAATTACCGATGTTAACGAGGCATCTGCGGGATCAAGTTGTGCGATCCGTTGAAATAGTGGGCTGGATGCCTGTGCAAATTGTAACTGCTTCCCGAGGATTGCCGCATCATGTCCGAATCGAGTTACAAGGGAAGATCCACCTGGTGCTAAGAGTAAAGCGAGTCCAAGGTTTTCAAGGTCGGGGCTAAATTCATTAAATCCACCGGTTACGACTCCAGCCGCCGCAAGCGATTGTACTGGCTTTGCAACCGCTCTTGCGGCCATTTGGGCGGCCTCTTGGCTCATCCCACCCATGTTGCCCTTCATAAACAGAGTAGTCAGAGCTTCCTCGGGTAATCGCTGAATAAATTCTATGGTGCGTCCGAGTGTCTCGGTAGTCATTCCAGCCCGTTCCAATATCTTACCGGTCATCCGATTAAATATTGGAGCTTTGGGGGCGGGTGCATTTTCAAGTGCTTTAGATAGCGAATTTACAAGCCTTGCCCCGCTTTGAGTGCTTGCCTCTCCACTCTGTATAAGACTGCCAACTTTTGCCTGTGCAACCCCTTGCGATTTAGCCACAAGTTTATCTAACTTTTCACCCGATCCGGCAACCTTTGCCAACTTCTGCTCGGCTGATTTAATTAATGCCTTTTGCTGAGTTGATGGTTTAGCGATGTTTTCTGCTCTACTTAAAAATAATCTTAACGAGGACTCCTGTGCCGCCTTTTCGCCTGTCCTTATAACCATGCCCCGAGCTAATACATTACGCATCGCATTTACTCCGCCAGCCGCTCCCATTGTTGCAACAAAGCTAGGGTCTGCGACTACTGATCCGACAAGTGCAACCTCTCGATCCGGTTCAACTAATCCCGACTGTACATCTTGAAGTGCTTCTTGATTTACATCGAATGGAGATAAGTTTTTACCGAGGTAGACATTGGTTAAAGTTCCGAGCAAGCCCGCTTCTGCAAGTCCAAGTTCTGCACCTTTCTCAATCTTTTCAGCAATATCGAATTTATCCGCTAAATATTCAATCTGTGCGAGTTTGGATTCCTTTGAGGAGTCTGCCTTTACTCGCTCGATTACCTCGTTACCCTTTGCACCGATTATGGCCATCATGCCCGCCGCTTCCACTCCCATCTGTGCCTGTGTGGCGGCAACTTGTGACTGGTCCTGTCTTTGTGCTTCTGCGATAACTCGCTTCTGTAAATTCTCATCATCCCGAGGGATACCGGCAAACTGCATAGCCTGTGATAAATCATCCTCGATGGATCGGTCTGCCCGCTTGGCCGCATAAGCCAATCCTTTAAGCTGTTGTCCGGCCTTCTTAATGCCCTCTTCGATTAGTGGTTGGTAAACCTGTTCGTTGTCAGCATCTCCATATTGCATCCTTGCCCGCTGTAAACGAGAAGTGGCATATACATTTGTGGTGAGCATATCACCAATCCCTTGTCCGACCATGCCCCCGACTTCTGCCACTGACTCGGTAAAACCAACATCCTGGTCAAAGAAACCATTATCCAATGCCTTAGTCGCTAGGTTCTGCCTTTTCTCATCGTAAGGAGCAGATGTATAAGCGTGTAATAAATCCTGTGGCTGGACTTTCGTTTTAAGGATGTCGAAGTAATCCCGCTCGGTTAACTTTTCATCCGTGCGGATTCCAAAATCCACCCCTAAGATGTCGGACTTTATTCTATACTTTGGCATTACAGATCGTCTAAAGAAATTTCTTCAAAACTTAGCCCGCTATCCGTCTTATTTTGCATATTGGAAGATTTATTTGTTCCAGATGCATTTCCACCTTGTTCAAACTCTGAGACATCTAAGCCGAGGCCGGACAGTCTTGATTTTAGGGTATTAAATGCCTTTTTCCTGACACCTTTTAATGATCTAATTTTATCATCCGTTTTTCCTTTAAAATCAAACCATTGAGTAGGATTTTGTATTATCTGCTCTAGAATAGCTCTTTCGGGTTCAGTTACAGTACCAGGACCTAAAATATCTTCACGAAGTAAGCCTTGTAACTGCCTACTTAGAGACTCAGCTAAAACTTTATCGGAATTGCTCATATACTTTTGCTTTTTCCGAGCCTCGCCTAAATCAATAAGATCCTCCATTACTTCGTTCATTTTTTGGTAATTCGGAATAGCTTCACTCTTTATTTTGATTACTTCCGCCTCGTTACCAAATTTACCCGATATCCCGTATTTAACTTCCCCTAAATTAAGATAATTTTGTTCCGGCTTAAAACTAATCGCATCTTGCTTCTGCTCAAAGTCTTCAGTCTTAATATTCATATCTAAAGTTTTACCTTGAATATCCAATATATCTTTTAGTGAGGGAGCCGCCTTCCGCTCGGCCATTGCTTGGCCTTGGATGCTGTCCATTATACGATTCCCTTCCAATGGGCTTAATCGGCCACTTTGAACTGCATCAACTACTTGTGCGCCTTGGGGCTGAAAACTTTCGGGTAACTGAGCGACCGCTGGAGCTTGGCCTTGATAAGTAGTCGGAGGGCCGACAAACGGATCGGGATCAAGTTCCGGTAAAAAGGCGGCTGGTGTTTCTTCCGTAATCGGTAAATCCGGGCGATCTAAATTAAATTTAGCTATATTAGTTGCACTTTGCTTCAACTCATCCGCATCTGCCCGAATCAAATCTTTTTCCGATTGTATCTGTGCGGCTTTATCTCCAGCAATCTTTTGCGCACTTCGCCGGTTGGCCGCCATTTGGGCAATTCGGCCTTCTTCGATCTTCATCTGCTGTTCAGCACCTTTTTTACGCTGATATTCTTTTTGCAGAAATGGATTCTTGGCGATTGCTTTGGCATCTTTTTCGGAGACTCCCTGGTTCATCAGATAGCCCGTCATTTCTTCTGCCCGTGCTTTCTTTTCTCGCCCTTCGATGAATCCTTTGGCTACTTGGTTAAGGGCATTACCGAATGCCTGGTTAGCATTCGCATTTGCCTGTCCCGCCCTTTCATAGGCCGAGGTGTCGATTCTCATTAAGCCCGCCTGAACTGTATCTCCAATTGCCATAATTTTATCCTCTGCTTAGATATCCACCGCCTAATGATCCAATCGCACCAAATAAACCCTGTGCCATTCCACTCGCCGCATTTTCTCGGGCGGCATAGTTGGCCGCATCGTAGTTCGCTTTATTTGCGTATGCTTGCATTCCGATATTAACACCAGCATCAGGATTTATCCGAGTGGCAGATTCCTGTGGTAATCCAAACAATGCGGATCTTTCTCCGAATCCTTGGGCGGTGTAATTACTTCCACCTCGAAGCATAGCCAGTGGATCGACTGAGGTTGCTTTATTCATGCTTGATGCATACCCGCCAAACTTCATTGCATCGTCTCGATTTTCGCCTATAATTTTTCGTAAATAATCCTCTCGGCTCATCGCCTCGGCGGCAATGCCCGCATTATCCATCCCCCTACCCCTCGCCACTAATCCTTCACGAGCGGACTGAGTGGCTCGCCGTCTCATTTCGGGCGATAGGTCAGTCATTTGTGCTTCATTGAAAGCCTGTTCGGCTAACTGGTTAGCTTGCTGTGTACGAGCTTGCATGAGTGGATCGGATGCACGATAAGCCTGGTTTAAGTCCGCACCAAATCGACCAAGCATAGAAATATCTGAACCCGCCTGTCTTTCCGCCATCCTCGCCCCGAAGTTCTGTGAACGCATGGCATTTGATTCTGCTAGGCTGGCCATCGGATCGGCGGCTCGTTTGGCGAGTCCCATCTGTAAATCTTGGTACTGTGGATCGTATTGCTGGCGAACTCCTAAAAGCTGGTCCTGAAGTCCTGAGTCGGCCATTGCTCCAACATAATCTCGGGCAGATTTGCCGACATTAAATTCGGGTAAGGGAGGGGGTGCTTTTCCACCTCCAAAGAGTTTCTGCAAGAAGAAGGAAGGTACTCCCGAGGAGTTGACCGGTTCACCCGCTCCACCGGCATCCTTTAGCATTTGAGCTTCTTGTTGATTAATGTACGCTAATCCTTCACCTTCCGGTGCGGCAGTATTAAGAAGCATGGCCGCCTGTTTGAGCGGATCTTCGGGGGCGAAGGAAACTATTCCATCTTTTGTCATTTTACCCTTTGCGCCGGAGAGCATGAGAAGTTCCCGTTCGATCGGATTGATGTACGCTAACGATTCCCCGCTTGGCGATTGTTCGGCTAAATATTTTATTACCTGGTCTTGCGAAATATCCTGATTAAAATGCTCGGGGTTGGTGTCGGGAAAATGGCTTGGGTTTGTACGCCGACGCATTTGAACATGGGTGTCCCCGTATTGGTGGGAAAGCGGGTCTTTTGAGCGAGTTACTTGCTGGGGAGCTATTTGGGCCTGTTGTACTAGATTTAAACGCATCTCTGCTTCTTCTGCAATTTCCTCTTCCGATGGCCCGATTAATTTTTTTATGAATTCCATATTAAGTCTTTATTATGTAATTTAAAATGATGGTAGGCTGGACATTGTTGTGCGCTCCGCCTCCGCCTGTAGGAAGTGTAGTTAAATTTTGTGCGACACTACCACCACTAACATCACCTGATTCTGCATAAGGCCCTGTTCCCGCTATATTACCAGTATCGTGCGTATGAGAGGGCATTTCTGCTGTGCTTAGTGTGTGAGTTTCAGCACCTCCTGATCCGCCTAAAACATCTCCGTCAACTCCACCAGTTAAACCAGTTAATCGATTAGCAGATGCTCCGCCCATATCATCCTGTCCGGCAATTACTCGGCCTCGAAGGTCGGGGATATTAAAAGTCGATGAACCATCTCCCGATCCGTAGGTGGTTGCCAGCAGTCCAAAAAGAGTCGAATAAGTGGAGCGTGAAATTGCCGCACCATCACACAATAAATAACCGGTTGGGGCAGATGAACCGGCGTACGGCATAATTGATGCCGTTGGCATGAGAACACTTACTGCTCCAGCATCTAGCTTGGCGGCTGTTACTGCTCCATCTTGAATCTTTGCGGTGATGACGGAATCCGTGGCCAACTGGGTCGCTGTGATTCCAGCATCCTTAACTTTTAATTTACTCGAACCTAAAGTAAGTGTCGAATTGTCAGTCGTATCTGCCGCCGAGGTAAAATACGCTTGGCCGACAATATCAATTAATTTCTGTGCGGTGACTTGATCGCCACTCGCAAAACTCTGTCCTGTTGATAATACTGCCATATGTTTCTCCTATGAAATGGATGTCGTGCTTCTGTCTGTTACTCGGGCATCGATCTTAACTGCCCGTAAAAATGGTCTGCCCACTGTGGGCTTAAAGTCTGTCTGTATTCCGAATCCTCTTTTTCTTACTCCCAATCGGATGGAAGAATCCTCGTTTGCCGGTAAAGTTGAACCTAGCAGAGTGGAGATCGATGTGGCCGATGTTGTGGAGTCGGGGTCTTCAGTTATAAAACTAATATCGCCATCGGAAAGTCCTTGATCTGAGCTTTTTATATGTAGCTCGGAACGGGAAAACATTTTCCTATCGGCAGTATCGGCATCATATTGTCGGGTGGTGCATTGAGAAACGACTGCTATTGTTTCGGGAACCGCCTGACCGGCGGACATACTTACCACATCCCCTCCATCTGCTCCATCGACTTTGTGGATGCCCCCTTCTTCTGTGGTAAGATATAAAGCATTCTGAGAACCTTCTTTGCCGACTATTAATTCACGGATCGCAAACTCGGTTGAATTAACTGTGTCGATGCTTTCAAAGCCTCCGTTAAGAAAGCTGTACACAATTATAGTGTTGAGTTTAGTTGCATCTCCGCTCCCTGGCGCAATGTCTAGCGGTAACGCCAGCCAGTAACGATTATCGAAGTAAACTCCGCAAGATAGATGAACATAATCCTGATTAATTCGGTCGATAAAGGGCTGGATGGTTTCCGATATTGGAGTGCCTGTTCCCCGTAAATTATATTCATCGAGGAACTCGACCGCATAAATACCTTGGTCGGATAGAAACATTATTTGATTTGCCACTTGGACCACTGACTTCCTTGCCGAGCATCCGATTTCTGTGGTTACCACATTGGTCGAAACATCGGCAAGAGATCCGCTTATCCCACTCATTAGATGGATCGATTTTCGATTAAATACTACGAGCGAATCCTTAGTGAATGGAGTAAGCTGGACCAAGTAATCGCTTTGCCCGGCAGATGGTCTAAACTGATTGCCGATTACATCCACGGTATCGAAATCCATAATGTCAGATGCTACAATCTCATCCCTTATTCCTCGGTCCGCTGGAGTGGTAGCCGAGGTGTACCAGTAAGGCATCCAAAGCCTTCGTTCGTGAACGATTCCCCAAGGTGCGGCGGGTTGGTGGATGTAGCCTTTTCCGACTGCTAGGGGTTTATTAACTGTTAAAGTCTTGGAATCTCCGAGGGATACATTAGCGACTTCTAAGTTAAACTGAAATTGATTTGCATTCGGGACATTGGAAACACGAGTTTTTTGATTCGTAAAGAGGTCGAATGGGCTTGTACCTGACTGGATGGTTAAATCATCACCAGCGGACAGGCCGTGAGAATTTATATCCATGGTTACCACTCCGTCCTGTGCGACTGTTGTGGTATCAGTCAGATAAACGGGTGCGGTATAAGTTCCATTTGCGACTTTAGTGAAGTCCAAGAAAAATTCAACCTGTGCGCCGGAAACATTAAATGTTGTGGTCTGCGATGTTGCCATTTTGACGGTAAACTGATTTGTCGATGCTGTCTCAATCTGATAGCAGTCGTTAGGGTTATCAGTCCAATTTCCTAAACCGGTTAAGGTAACATAATCATTTGCGGTTCGGCCATGTGCCGTGGCGTTTACAGTTATTGTTTGACTGCTTTGCGAGGCGGAGGATATATCCACTCGCTGAACCTCGGGACTGGCCTCGAGAGTTGTCTGACGAGTCCTAAAGATATACATCTTCCCGAGTCCCTGAGTCAATTGAACCGGTCCATCGACTGATTCCCCACCCGCCTCATACCGACACTTAAAAAGTGCAGAATCTTTCAGACGAAGAATGATACAGGTGGTATCAGTAGCGGTAAAAATATAATCATCGTTATTCGATGTGGCATCTGAAAAGACTGCCGATCCGAATACTTCGTTTACTCCGTTGTCGTTGAGGGTAAAATTTAAAGTTGTACCGATGGCCGTCCCCGAACTTACCACTGAAGTATTTCCCACATTCTCGCCTTTAATGGTAAAAGTGGTATCCGCTCCGCTGTTTGCAAAAGTCAGAGTCTTAGTCGTAAAATTAACCGATGCTAAAGTGCGAGTGCCATCGACTGATGCATCTAGGTCATCGATGTGGAAATCTTCACCAGGTATAAAAGAAAGCGAAGGTGTAGTGCTTAAAATTAAGGTTACTACATTGCTCTGCCGTTGGGCCGATAAAATAATGTAAGGCAATCGGATCGCATTTGTCCCCGATGTAATTGAGCCGAACAGAGTAGAAAGCCCCTTCCGAGTCTGCCAAGTTCCATCCTTATTCATTCGACCATTCTTCGACAATGCTACCTCACCAGGCTTTAACTGGTTAGGCCGCAGACGGGCATTCATCCGCAAAAAGAAGGTATCCCCTTCCGATGTGAATGGATCGTCTAGTTTGCCGTATGATCGATACCGGCTCACTTCTTCTTCACCTCTTGGTAAATCTTGACCGCCATGTAAATAATCGTCATTCCACCGGCAATAATACCGATTAGTTCATGGAAAGATCCGCTTATACTAGCAAGCGATCCACCGGCTCCGGCTAGTGCAGTTCGGTCCATTAGAAAAGCCAATCGAGGATTATAATGCCAACCACTAGGCCGGCTAAAACAGTAAACATCTTTGCTTTCTTTGAAAGAGTTGAGAATTGATCTGCTAATAATTTAAGATTTTTCACGGGAGGGTGGTTTTACAGGAAATGGTGCGCGAGTCTGATGTTTAATTGCTTCGGTTTGGGAACACTGACGGGCAGTTCTTTTTGCTACGAAGATTGGGATGGCGAGGTAGCCACCAAGGAGGATGGCCGCTCCGATAAGAATCTTTTTTATGTAGGAGGTGAAGGCATCAAAGCCTGTTTTGTGACTCTCCATGCCCTTTGCAACAAGCTCGCTCACATCTCCGTGTGTAAGTAAATCAAGTTTTTCTTCTGCTTCGATTAGTGCATCTTTGTTCTTTAATGCCTCACCAGCTAGGACACCAGCACCAGCACCTAATGCCGCAGTGCCTGGGCCACCTAGACTACCTACTCCACCTCCAGCTATACCGCCAAGTGTTGGGTAGACAGAGCGCAAACTGCACCCCGTGAGGCACAACGCCAATAATAGTATGGCGGTGTAGATCATTCGCCAGGAGGTTCGTCAGGAGTCCACTCGTCTCCGCTTAATACGGTGAGTATCTCAGAATGGGAGTATTGCGTTTTACCTTCCAAAAATGAAGGTGTTGTGTCCGAATCAAACTTAACGAATGTCTGACTACCATCGGTTGAGAATCTAACTGTATTTTCGCTCGTCTCATCCACCTTACTAAAATCAACGGAGTCAACTTCGTCCGCATTTATTATTACATATTTTCTGCTCATAATTTATTAAGATGGTACTGTGGTTGAGTAAGTTGGGCCGTTGGTAAGTGTTCCGTTGTTACCTCCGCTTCCTTGGTCAGTTATAGTTGTTCCTGTTCCACCGTCGTTTTCACCCATTCTCCACCATCCAACAGGGCTTAATGAAGTAAGGTCGTTTGGTACACCGCTGTTGTAGATGGAAGTTATATTAGATGCAGATAAAGCAGAGTTAAAGAACGCTACTTCATCAATTAAACCTTGGTGGTACAGACCGTATACTGAGCTAGAACCGATTCTTAAATTAACGGCATCAGTGGTATTAAAATTAGAAGCAGACCCACTCGCCTCAAGAGAACCGTTAACATAAAGTTTATCACTTCCTGCTTCGTGAGTAGCGGCAACATGAAACCATGTATTAGCTGTAACTGCGGTAGTGGAATCTAAGTAATCAGTAGAGCTATAAGAACCAAAAACAATCTTATTGTTTGAGTTTCTTATAAACAGTATGTAACCGTTAGTAGTTTGTGTGCTAGTTGCAGAATCCACTATGAGATTATACCGATCAATAGCTGTGCAATAAAACCAAGCACTCCATGTAAACGCTGTGGTTTCTAAAGCTGTGCTATCAGGTATATCCATATAATCATCACTACCATCAAAGCTTACGCTGTATTGGTTGAATACATATTCAGGTACACTTGTTGAGAAGGTAATACTGTTGAATAGTGTAGTATTGTTACTTCCGCTACCTTGATCAGTGATTGTATTGCCTGTACCGCCATCATTATCACCCATTCTCCACCAGTTTACAGGACTCAACGCAGATATATCGCTTGGCACTCCACTATTATAAATTGTTGAAACATTAGACGATGATAACTCAGTATTAAATACCGCTAATTCATCAATCAAACCCCCAAAGTAATCCCAAACAGTCGGTGTCCTACCCATATAAACAGTAGCTCCTGTTTGACTAGAAGTTATATTAGCTGGAGTATTACTTGAAGTTGCTTCAGATGTTCCGTTGACATAGATTGATGAACCTGTTGTTGACCAGGTAGCACAAATGTGCATCCAAGACGAAGTGGAAACTTGTGTTGTAGCTACAACTTCTCGAACAGCTCCATCGTAAAAATATAGAGCTGGATAACCCGACTCATCTACATTTAAACTCAAATACACATTACCCTTATTGATGATTGAACGGTTCTTAAAAGGGTCTGTTCCAGTACCAGTTACACTAGAAGGTTTAATCCACGCTGATATACTTCCTCCTGTATTATAAAAGTTTAAAACCGAGTTATCGGTAGTCATGTAATCATCCGTACCATCAAAGCTTACGCTGTATTGGTTTGCGAATGCAGGTGCTCCAAACTTACTTAAAGTAGCATCGCTCGCACCAGCCGTTACTTCAGCAATGTAAAAGAATCCTGTGTCAGTGGCATGATATATTTCACCTTGGACACATTCCTTTTTGAACTTTGCTTTGTTCGCATCAGTCCCTGTTTTAACAGAGATGGTGTAATCTTTACGACCTAACTTCATTGACCAGTAGCAGATGGAGTAAATTCAGCTAAAGTAGAATCGGAAGCACCAGCAGTAGTTTCTGCCAGGTAAAGTTTTTTAGTGTCGGTAGCAAAGTAGTATTCACCTTGCGTAGCCTCCTTTTTAAACTTCGACTTATTCGCATCCGTCCCTGTCTTAACAGCGATGGAGTAATCCTTCCGTCCTAATTTTTGCTGTGCCATGACTACTTAGCTTGCTGTTCCAGCACCGATGCAAGGTGAGGATGGGCGGAGGCGAAGGTCATCATTTGCTGGGTCTACGAATAATGGATCGGAGAATACATTGTCAGTCCCTCCACTCGTGTTACTACTACCAATTTGGTGGAAGCAACTAAATGTAGACGCTGATGCTAATGTTAAATTACAAGCCGCTGTGTCATCGCTCATCCACACATTATTTTTCATTCCTGATGAGGGAAGTGCAGATGTGACTGTGCCTGATGTAATAGCTGTAAGACCTAGATAAATACTATTACGCTCCATAGTGACACTAGTAAAGTTATTAAATAATGTCTTAGCAGCTCCTGTAAAAGATAGGCTTATAGAGTTGTCTGTAAAATCTGCTCCAGCCCCCGCTGTATTTAATGTTATAGATCCGTAAACATTACCTGTAAGTGCAGTCGAAGAAATAAATTTATTATTTTTTATAGTGGGTTTTACTGCTGCATCAATTCCGAATCTTAAATTTTCAACTACAAATTTCTGAAAAGTATTAGCTCCACCCCCTCCTGCATTTTGACCAACATAGACTGTATTTGCTGATGCCGTGTTAGTGGTGGTTAATTTAGCACCATATAAGTTTAAGCTTTCATAATTTACCCCTGATGCTCTCCACAATGTTGTAGCCGTGTTTATACTATAATCTCCATCTGTGAAATAAATAGTACCTCCGTTTCCAGCTGCTGTTTCTGCTGTACCTAATTGATTATAAAAATAAGGATCAGCTAGTGTTCCTGTGCCTGTACCTGAACCTGGTTTAATATATACTGTTGCCATAATTTTTGTTTGTTAAGTTTTAAGAAATTGTTCCACCTGATATTAAAAGTGGTGCTGGGTTTGCTCCTATATCGGGAGCGTTAAAGCCTTGTCTCTGAGGTAATCCGTTAGCTCCTAAAGCATCTGAGTCACCTGTGATAAGTGAGTAAGTTCCTGATGTGGTGGTAATCTCAATATCAGGTTCAGTCGAATCTTCCGATACCGACACTCCTGTTGTTAATTCTAACCTTCCTGATGGAGTATTTAAATATGCTTTTGATGCGTCTGTCTTGACTACGAAGTCTAAATTACCATCACTATCACTAACTACTGCGACAGACCCACTAGGATTATCTATAACTTTTAGCGACTGATTAGGAAATGCTCCGATGTGTGGATTGTCTGTGCCTCTTAGTTCTGCATCTCCCACTACAATAGGTTGCCACGAACAACTATTATCTCCATCTTCACGAAGGAATTTAGTACCACCTCCCTCGCCTGTTGAGAGTACTGCTGTACCTTCGACTGCTGAACTAATACCTGTTAACTGTGAGCCATCAACTGCTGGTAATCCTGTTGCATCAAGTACTACTACATTTCCATTTGATGTCCCTGAGTCTAACAGTGCAGCAGTACCTAACCCACTAACATCAGTATTACTAAGTGTTACTGTACCTGTTCGTCCGGCAACTGATTGGACGGGGGCGGCCGCTACCAAGTTGGCAACTGTTACTTTTTTAGTAGTACCTTGTGCCGAACCGGTGGTATCCGAGACATCGGTAATGGGGATGATATCGCCAACTGCGGGGGTTGCCCCGAGAGCGCTTAAAGATGAAATTTTCCGGTTCGCCATGTTTTTATTTTCCTTTAATCAAATGCTAAAATGTTTCCGTCTTCTGTGTTTAAATAGGGTCCGCTTTCTGCCTGTAATGCACCATCGACTCCGATGGGGGGGATGTGCGAATCTGCATCGCCCTCCCCGATCATTAAGCCTAGTGCGAGATCCGGCATCGCTTATCCCTTGTATAAGATGCAAGCTCCCGATGTGAGCGAAACCGATGTGCAAGGTACATACAGAACTTGCCCGGCGGCGAAGGTAACTGCATCGGATATTAAGTCCGCTGAGTCATCCATTTTGCCGACTAAACTGGCAAGCACCGAGTCCTCGGTAAACTGGATCGCTGTCCATCCCGCTGTGCCGTTTGTTTTTGTTGCGGTATCGTTGGCATAGGCACACCCATTGGCTCCCATGCTGTTGTTTACATTTATTGCTGAGATTCCCATAATTATGATGTTGTTAAAATGTTAACTCCGAACGAGTAGCTCGGGTATGTGTTGACCGATATTTTATTCATTCCTTCCAGGCGTTCGACTCGGTCGATTTCGAGTGCCAAGGTTTCTTCTGCCATTTGTTCCTGTTGGATCGCCTTTTCAAGCTGGCCGTCTGATTTGTACCAGTCTGCAATGGTTGCTAATAATAAGTACCTCTCCAAGAATCTTGGAAGGTCAGGATCTCCCGACTCTCCATAACTCGAAGGAGTTACCTGGTTACCCATCACAAAGACTGAATCCTGTGAAGAATTGGCGGGTAATACTAAGTACCCATTGATTAAATTGTAATCTAACTTGAATGCTGTGCGATCTGATAATGGATTCTTATCGAAGACCGAAAACACATCCATCAGATTTGCATCGTTATCTATTTGAACCGCCTTATCTGCAACGATTGGCGAGGTAACGGCGGCAACAGTCTTTTCGACTACTGTCATTAGCTCGGGCCATTGTGCGCGGGTCCATGCTCCTTTTACTCGGTCGTTTAGCGAGTTTTTGAATGCTGTTTCCTCAACCGATAATAAAGTATCCACCCCGATTGCTGAGGTGAATCGATTTTTAAGTTCGGTGTAAGTTACTGTCCGCATCTAGCTTCCGATTACCGTTTCAGGATTTTTCTTAGCGAAATCCCTCGAATACTCGGGATCGGACATACAGCCGGGCCGTTCGAGTTCATGCCTCAAGTAAGTAGTAACATCCACGGACCGGACTGCTCGGAAGTTCTTCCCTCCGCCAACAGACTTTCCGTATTTACGAGCGGCTAATGCTCTTTGCTTATAACCAGCTTTTTCTCGCTTGGCTTCCGCTTCCACTTTTTTCGATAAGTATCTTGCCATTTCATCGCCTGACATTCCACTTCTCTTACCGCCTTTTACTATTATATTGAGACTCATATTTTAAAGAAAAAAGGGAGGCCGGCCACTACCCAACCGGCCTCCCAAAATAACACTACTAAACCAACTTAAACTATTGAACCAAGTGCTCGTGGATTTGCGCAACGCAAAGTCAACATCGCCTCAGTGATAGATCTTTTCCCAGCACCGCTGTCAGGTAAATCCTGAACAGTGATTCCTTCCAAGAATTTAAGACTGAGAGTATCATCGGATGGAATTAAGTAAGCACGATCTGTGTTCACTGTTCCTTCGTCTGTGTTAGGAGCATCTACGAAAACACCTCCGCTTGTGTACGCACCGTTTCCGGCTGTAGCAATAGAGAAGGAGTTCGCATTCACAACAGTAACAGTCTTTGTTCCGTTAGCCGCTGTGTTCCCAAGAACTCCGCTGATCACTACAGAATCACCACTGGTAAGCCCGTGAGCGGTAGATGTGATTACGATTGGATTCGCATTCGTTGCACCGGTGATTGCTTTGGAGCTTTGGCGGCCTAAAAATAAATCCGGGATTATTGAAATTTGACCATAATCTGAAATGTAATCGACAACACTCAAGCGCAATGCTCCATCGGATACATCTTGATCGAAGTTGAAGTTACCATTTGCAGTTGTGGACCTCGTGAAATCGGTGACCGCATTCATAACTCCAGTCGATGCGAAAAGTTTGAAACTTCCCTTACTTCCACTTGCTTCGTAAACGGCCTGAAGCATTCCACGGAATGAGGATTCAGTCATACCACTAAGGTTAATTCTGGAACCACTTACCGCACGGAAACTTTGCTTTAAAGTTGTATCGAATGTGTTGCCTGTAAAAGCTGGATCACTCCATACACCGATTCCCGCGAGGGTACTTCCGACAGTCGAAGAGCCAGCTACCTGGTCATTTCCACCAGCGATTGCACTTTCGATAGAGCGGCGAAGTTGTAAAAGAGATTTCGCTTTTGACTGGGCATATAAAGACCCGCCAGGAGCTACATCGATCATTTCAGCTTGTTTTGAAATGGAGAATCGATCTTGCAAAGTTTGCACTCGATTACCAAGTCTAGCTCTTGAAGCTACGAGATCGTTCATGTCGCTCAATCCATAGTCAACGCCATCGATTTGTCCGGCGAGGGATGGATCGGAAAGTGAGTCTACGAGCCATTCGTTTAATGTCGCTTTGGGAGCGGCTGATTGGGGAAGAGTTGCGTAAAGAGGGCATTCTTTTGGAGAAACGCTTTTTAAAACATTCTCTAAATTTTCTCTTGCCCCTTGTGTTGATGTTACTGAGTAACTTGTTGCTAAAGCCATTTTTTTAATTCCTTATTTTAAGATTTTATAAATTTTATTCCGCAAAGAGTGCGGCTAGATCGTTTTCCGAGAGGGATTTCTTGCCCAAAATCTTCTGTTTATTTGCAGTCTTTCGAGTGGCCGAGGTTTGTACCGGTGGGGATGAATCACCCATCGTTGTCGGAGGTGCTTTGGCTACCCTTTTGGATTTAGGCTTGGCCGACTTGGCCGCCTGATCTTGCTTAATTGCTTCAACTCCTCTTACGAGTGTTGCGGCAACAAAATCGCCATTAGGTAGGGATTTGAGAATGTCTGCATATTGACTTTTGATCTGACCTAAAACGGATCTCCGTTCTTCGGCTAGGTCGGTATCGACTGTTTCTGAAATCCACGGATGAGTATTGATCGTATCCTGTTGCCATTGCTGTGCTGACTGGAGATATTGTGCCCGTTCGGGGATTTTCTCCGATAAGTAGTCCTCGGCTTGAGTTAGAATATTGCGGATATCGTCATCGCTGTATTCTTCCCCACCGGATTCTACATAATCACGGCCAATATTTTGCAATGCCCACTTCTTAGCGGCTACTGCTTCCTTGCGAAGAGTTTCCAATGACTGAAAGTCTTGGACATCTTCTAAGGCTGGCTGGCTGGATTCCGATTGCTTCTGAGGGCTTGTCTTTAGTGATTCGATTTGAGCTTGTAATGCTTCGGCTGTTTCTTCGGCTGACTTAGCTCGGGCGGTAAGTTTATTAACCTGTTTAAGCAGTTTGCCGACAGCTTTGGGCGGTGGCTCAGCGTCCCCCGATTCATCAGTGGACTCCTCCTCATCTGCTATCCCTTCCGTTTCCTCCTCCGATTCCTCGGTTTCGGTTGACTGTAAAAGAACATCTTTTTGGTCGGTCTCTGCGTCTGCGGTTGTGGTCTCGGGACCCGCTTCCACTTCAGATTCCTGTGGGGTTTCGGCCTCTTCGACTTTCTCAACGAACGATGCCGTTAATTCCTCCAAAGTGGTGATTCCCTGCGTTTGTGTTTCTGCTCCTGTTGTACCCGGGGCCTCGGTTGTAACTGTATCTGCCATAATTCTGCGTTTAAAGTTCGCACTCTTTGTGTTTTTCTGCGGACCGATATGGTTCGCCACATCCCATTATGACAGGGGGCCAATAAAAATTTTCAGGGAGTTTTAAATAAGTCCCACGCTTCCCGATATTTTTCGTGTTTTGCTTTGGACTCGGGGTTGTCCGGGTAAACCGCAACTGTTAATGCTCCATCTAGAGCCATACATGGGATTAGATACCAGGTGTTTATGTCGGCACAAAATATTGCCACTATATCGACTTTTGTGCAGTCTAGTGGTTGCTTTACTACCCGCCCAGTAGTCGTGGAAAATCGATACCGTTTGCACCCGTTTTTTCGTTCCCCTTTGCTTGACTTTTCAGACCCCTTAATTTGGACATTAAAATTTTTGCCCGCCGAATTTACGAGGATACAGTCAACTGGTAAATGGTCACCTAGTGGGATGAAAACTTCCAACCCATTCTTTAACGCTTCAGTGAAGAAAGTCTGCTCGTAAATGTAGCCTTTACGCTTCGTGTTCTTCGTCATCGAGGCTCATGTCGCACTCAAAATCAACAACTTCCTCGTCCATCCATTCTTCAACATCGGTCAGGACGATTTGTGCCATGTCATGGTCCTCAATGTCGCTCTCTTCAAGCCAGCGGTTAAGCAAAGCCCGATGTTCGTTTTTAAACTGCTGATGGGGTGTCAGAGATTGTTTCGGCATTTTCTAAACTTTCTATAATTCGTGTTAAACCAGCAATCTCACCCGATAGGCGGGCGAGTTTTTGAGGATTATCAACATGGGTGTAGTCCTGAAAATCGACTAAGCACATATCCCGTTGTTCTTTAATGAAATCTTTTATTACGAGCCACTCGGTCTGTTCGCCGAGGCCGTTTATTGCATCTCCTAATGTCATCGTTTTTTTGCAGTTTTTGCCGCCTTCTTAAACGCACTTGCAGATGGTGCGCCTTTTGCTCCGGGCTTTCTCATTCGTTCCTTTGATCCGGCGGCAATTCGTGCCTTCTTCTTGGCAATATTTTTATATAAACTCATAATATTTCCTTTAAGTTAAGCGGCCACTGATGTACCTGGTACATTACCGGGAGCAGTACCTAGCTGGCCAATTAGTGCGTTTTTTTGCTGAGTTTGCATCATCTCCAATTGACCCGCATATGTCTGAAGTCTCTTGGCGAAGTTCTCGTCTTCTTGCATACGCTGTTGCACATCCTGTGCGGGTATTTCGGGAGTACCTTCAAGGAACTCTCGGAGTTTCTGTAGACGAAGCTGTGAATTAACCCCCTGTTGAGGTACATTGACAACTTGCCCAGATGAAATTTTGGCAATGTCTGCGGAAGTTTCTTGGATCTCTTTATCCGTTGCCTCTTCAACTGGGGCGATTAATTGACCAGCAAGGTTTGGATCGACTGCTTCGAGGTACTTTCGGAGGTAAGCATCCGTCTTAAAAGTACCCTGGCGGTCATACTGAGACATAATTTTCCCAACTGTATCCAACTTCTGAAGAACCTTCTCCTCATCCTGGTTCATGCTGTTCCAAGTGATATTAAAATCGTAAACCTCGGCAGTTTCATCAAGCATGAGCATCGCTCCCTGTTCGTTATTGGTGACTCTGAACCATATCTGTGGACCGCCATAAGTCCTGTCTAGGCACCATACACGATTTAAAATTTGTTTAAATCCATTGAGCCATTGGTTGACGAGGTGCTGGCGGATGCTGTTTGCTTCAACTGCGTCTTCGGCGGATGTTGCTCGACCGGTTATCTTGTTTGCGAGTTGTCGCAACTGCATCTCCACTTCCATGCTTGCCGGTGAATACCTTGGGATTTCTACGAATCCAAATTCTCCACGGCGGCGAACTGGAATCTGCGCACCTGGTCCGATCCGTTCGGGCTTCCGGCCAACAACATATTCAGCGGCTGGCATTGTACTCATTGATGCACGGTCGCGCCGGCTGTCGAGTTCTGTTTTTACAGCAATCTGATAGCTCTTTAAAAGTTCGGGGTAACCTCGGGAATCGAGTAGGCGATGGTTGAGGTTCTCGCGGGTAATACAAACGAATGGATATCTGCCCTCATCATATTCCATCGGACTGTGAAAACCATGTCCTTCCGCTTCGTCCGCCCAACAGGTAATCGTGCAGATAGGTACATCGTCTTCATCGAGTTCCTTACGATATGTCGTAATTACTCGGACCATACCTTCGTAATTCTGAGTGCCGTAAAAGTTGCCGGAATCGTAGGACATTAAATCAGTCGAATAACTTTCGTCCGCATAAAAGCCTTTGCTGTTTTCGAGGACTTCTTCGATCCACTTTTTATCCCAGCCCTCGTTGACCTTTTGCATGAGTGCTTCGGGGCTGTAGTAGTGGATGCAGTGAATGCTCCTAGCAGACTCCAAATCAATTACATTTGAGTCGATGATTATTTCTCTGCCGAGTTCATACGCCTTAATTGCCGGTCTGTTTACTACCGCTTTCTCAGTCGGAACTTTCGATACTCCTTTACTGCGAAGTTCATTAATCATCTTACGAACCCGTCTCTTTTTCAGATTAGGGAATAACGGGAACAGCATCTCCTCAACTCCCTCTTTCATCTCAGGATCTTGAATTGCCATTGCCAGCTCGGGACTCATTTGGGCGATTTCATCGAGTGATATATCCTTAAATACCCGAGTGGTTTCCCGCTTCCAGTAAGTGCCGAAAAAAGTGATACCGTTCTGTAATAAATAGTTTGCCCCGATAGCGGCCTCCCGAGGGAGTTCCGTCATTGAGTTCATCCGCCATTTCAAAAACTCGCTTACCATTTTGGCCGAGCCAATGTCTCCACTCTCCACGGGAGCGGCTACCAGGTTGGCCTGTGATAACGATTGAGAAAGGAGGGCTACATCGCCATCGATTAAGGGATTAATCAGATTTGCTTCGAGATCACTGGCTCCATTCCAAGGAAATGCTTCCGGGCCGTTCTTCTTGCCGCTTTCATCTTTGCCCGCCCATTCGTTAAATCGACATTCCCTACCTTGCTCGGCTTTATCCATCCAAAAGGATAAATTCGACTTTGCATCGTCAAACTCCTTTTTGATGGCATCGACATCGGGCCCTTTTTCGCTAAATTCCTGTATTTCCATTTTTGATCTCCAATTCTAACATTATTTTTTTAAGTTTTTTCAGTGCGTCCTTTTCAACCCGATGGACTGTGACAAGAGGCACTCCGATAAATTCGCTAATTTCTTTTAAGGTGAAATTGCTGGGGTCTCTGCCCGC
>Ga0209632_10001311_pt1 | contig 25225 bp, 23 predicted proteins | sample COG_10_FD_184754 | JGI IMG/M metagenome (GOLD analysis project Ga0209632, IMG submission 184754) | Pelagic Microbial community sample from North Sea - COGITO 998_met_10 (SPAdes) (version 2) | ecosystem: Environmental > Aquatic > Marine > Neritic zone/Coastal water | place: Helgoland, sampling... | reverse complement strand
TGGAAGAAGTGTTGCCAGAATTGGTAAATGAAACAACTTATCCAGACGGAGCTTCATATAAAGGAGTAGCAACGAGTGATTTAATACCCTATTTAATAAAATCAATTCAGGAACGTCAATTAAAAATCGATGATTTAAAAAGAAAATATGCATAAATCTGTTAAATAATTTTAATAGTAATTTATTATAATTATTTATATATCAAAAATATATATAATGACTACGTATTATTCGAATAACAATTTATTCGCATATACAGTGACCAGTAATTCATCATATGCATTAGATAGCTCTGATTATAGTATTATAGCAGATGTATTTAACAGATGGGATAGTTTAGTATCACCAGATAGTCGTTTTGGTGAAAACTACCAAATAACGGTTTCAATGACAATAGATGCATTAGGTGCTGGAATATTAGGAGGAACATCAGTTTCTCATGTTGCGTCTATTGGTTCACAATCTTTTGGCAATACACTTCCATATACTGCAAGTATAACTTTAAATGATAGTTATGTTATTTCTATGAAAAGTGATGTTCGTGATACGGGGAAAACTGAATATTATTACGTATTATTGCATGAAGTCGGGCATGTTTTAGGCATAGGCACTTTTTGGGGACATAGTGGTGCTCCTGTAGTATCATATCAAGAAGACGGTTTGACCAAATATTTTTATACTGGTCAACACGCAGTAAGAGAATACAAAAGACATTTATCACCTATTGCAAACGATATTGTCGGAATACCTATAGAAGATAATGGAAGTGCTGGAACTATTAATGTTCACCCAGAAGAAGGAAACGAAGGACACGTTTCTAAAGATAAACGTTATATTAATGGCGTATTTCATCCAGGGTTAGATACAGAATTAATGACGGGTTGGATGGAAGGAACACCACAATCCACTCCATTAAGTCGTATCACATTAGGTTTTTTAGAAGATATTGGATTTAACGTTAATTATAATCTCGCAGATTATTATAGACCTATGACAAATTGGTTAGATTTATCTAATAACGCTAATTGTTTTAAATCAATCTATGAACAAGGTTTTGTTGATTTAAGTGGCGGCAGTATTCAAACCAGAAATGAAGACCAAAAATTAATTATTGCAGGTGATTCATCTTTAAACAATGCATATTTAGGAGAATATCGGAATGCACCTGCAATAGATGCAGGTTATACATATGAACAAGTGCCTGGATTCGAGCAGGTAGGTCATATGAGTGTAGGTTGCGATACAGCCACAGCAATAGCGAATAATTATAAATTAGACATAAGTGGAACAATGGATATATGCGGAAACTTATTTTCGAGTGGTGATATTTCATTAAATGATTATTTTACAGATGAGTTAGTAGATACTGAAGAGATATTGGAAACACGTCTTGCTAATGCTACATTTACACAGCAAATTACTTTTGCTGGTGATTTTTATGAACAAGATGGATATTTTTGTGTAAATAAAACTGGCGATAGATATGCATGGAAAAGCGCATGGAATACATCTGTATATATATTTGATATATGCGGTAATATAATGACCACCATTGAAGGTGCAGCGGCTGACCGTAAAGTAAATGTAGTTAACGCATTGCCCGATTTTTCTATGTTTGCAGTTCCGTATGGTGATGATAAAAAACTTAAAATATTCGTTAAAAAAGCTGATTTTGTAGAAGGCGTAAGTGAAGGATATGAATCTGGTGGTGATTTAACATTAAGCTCGGGTGATGATAGAGTAGGTAGAAGTTGTTGTAGATTACGTAGACATCCAATTACAAATGATATATATTTATGCACACATGATGGATTTAATGATATACAAGTTCATAAATATAATCCAAATGATAAAACATGGAGTCAAATCGGAAGTGCAATTCCAGGATACGATTATGATATAGCCACAGGAAACTGGGGTAGTTATAGCGTTTTTTGGTATGGTCATACTGATTTTGCAATAAAATCAGATGGCACACTTGTTATATGCCATGCTCAACCTTCTTATAATTATAAGATTGATATACGAACATATAATGATGATAGTTCAGATTGGACTGACCCTCATGATACTTATTATACAAACAATAATGAAGTAAGAGGAGTATATTTAACTGAAAATGCAAGTAAACTTTTTATATGTCATTATACGTGGATGTGCAGAGAGAATATTATATTAAGCGATAATACATTTAAAACAACGGGAACCGATATATTCGATATGTACAACAATATTGGCACTTTTTATAATTATAATACGGGTATTCAAGTAAATGAAACAGGAACTGTTATTGTAACAACTACTCATAGTGCTTATAACAGCACAGCAACAGCACATGTTGGATATTATTATTTAGATATAAATGACAATTGGCAGAATATAACTATAACTTACACTGAAAGTACTTATCAACCGGGTTATTTTGGAAAAAATGTTGCAGTAAGCTACTATGGTGATTATGTTGCTGTATGCCTTAATTGGACCAGTCCCTTTGGACAACTTGCTTTCTTTTCAATATCTGGTGATAAAACAAATACATATAAACAAGCTTATTTAAAAAAAGGAGGAAATATGTTTATAGAAAATGATTGCAGTGCAAATGGAACCATAAGTTATAGCAATGTATCAATAGGTAATGTAAATGTATCTTTTTCCGAAGATACAAACATAACGCAAAATCAATTAATTGTGAATAAAGATAATAATAGTTTGAATCAAATGAACGGTTTTAAATTACAGCAAGTAAACCCATATGAATGGAACAGTGTAAGTATTAGTTCCACAAGTATATCTTACCCTAGAAACATTAGATGTTCAGATAACGGTTTTACAATGGCATATACATATGGTGGGGCCAATGCGGCCAGCACTGCAGGAAGAATAGATGTATATAATTATGATAATGTAGCTAAAACATGGACGCAAAAAGGCACCTCAAAATATGGCGTTAACAATTTATCAGCAAGCCAAAACCAGGGTTTTGGATACCAAACGGGTACATTGGGTATGGACAAAAAAAATTTAAATCGTATAATTTCAGGAGGCCGAGCATATTATTCCAGTAGCATTCGGTCAAGAGGATTTGTAAATATTATAGAATTTGATTCAACTACTAATGATTGGAACACTGTGTATTATCAATATGGTACTACAAACTTCCAATATTTGGGTGGACATAAAAATGGAATGAGTGGTAATGGTAATTATGCATTTGCAAGCAGTTTTAATGATGATGACGGCACTGATAGTGGTAATAACCCAACATACGTATATGAAAGAGCTGAAAATGGAACTTGGAGTGTAAATGCTACATTTACAAAAACGAATTATTCCGATTTAGGAAATGCTTTTAGTGCTGATGTAGACATGAATTATGCAGGAGATATGATGGTGTTCTGTGATGATTATGAAACAGGTAATAATGCATGGATATATAAAAATATAAGCGGAACTTGGACTAAAATGGGTAATTCAATAAACACCGACATTTATAAACCAACATCATGTTGCATAAATAATGAAGGAAATATAGTCGGATTTGGTGGACAATGGTACTCCAGCTGGCCAACCTTGCAGCTTGATGATGGTGTAGAAGTATATGAATATTCAAAATCATTAACAGAAACCGATGGAACTTGGACAAGAATATATAAATCAGTAGCGGATATAAGTAATGCGAGTGGTACGTTTAGTCAAAGAGTTACAAAGCGTGGTTTAACAATGAACGGTGCAGGTGATATGGTATTAGCAATGTGCGACAGCACCCCTACAATCGGGTTAATGGTGAATAGAAAAGTAAATGGTGCGTGGTCAAGAACAGACTATTTTTTACAAGATGAAATAACATACAGTGCTGCTATTACTACAAATAACAATTTTTATCTGGTTTCAGCAAACGACCCAAAAGTAGAATATTTCGAATTGAATACTTCTCATCAAGTAAATGAAATGGTAGTCCCAGGAAACATAACCATCATTGATAGTTCAGCCAACAACTACGGTGCCTATACGGTATATACCACCAAAGATGCATCAACACGTTTCAGTGTAGGAAAGAGTGCGTCCAATGTATTTAATATCGTAAACCAAAACAATGCAGGTGTATATATGGTATCTGGAAACAATTCATTAACATCAACTTCAGACATCCGATTAAAGAAGGAAATTGAACCATTGGAAGATGCAACCGAACGAATCATGAAGTTGAATCCATGTACGTATAAATGGAAGACACAAACAGACGAAAAGCGACATGTGGGATTTATCGCACAAGAAGTGGAGGAAGTGTTCACCGAATTGGTAAGAGAAACAACATATCCAGACGGTTCGACATATAAAGGTGTAGCAACAGAAGATTTTGTGGGTTATTTAATAAAAGTAATGGAAAATCAAGATAGAAGATTAAAATTATTAGAAGAAACAAAGTAAGATAATAAATAATAGTAATAAATATTATTATTTATAAGCCACTAACAAAGTAAATAGATTTATCGACAAACAAGTAAAATATACCGAATAGAATACTTTTCAAAACCAGTCCATAAAAATTAAAATTGCCATCTTCATTATAAATGTGTAAGAAGGTAAATTTCTTAAAAATCATGGTATTTACAATAGGAAGTTGAAAAAAGAAAAATAACAAGGCAACAAAAATAGGTAATTGGAATTCAGTAAGAAAAGAATCTAATTTATTCATACGATATTTTTTACTTTCATAATCTCGTAAATTTTGTTCAGTCATATCATGATGTTCTCTAACATAATCATTAGTATTTGGTTTCGGAATATAATTAGGTTGAACACGTGCATCCATATTATAATTTTCAGTATTGTTAGGAATATCACGAGAAGGCAACTTTTGTGAAGGAATATTGTTCTCAAATTGTTGTCTAAATTCTTCGGGCATACCACCACCTAACGGTTTTTCAAGTTGAATATTATCATTAGGCATAGAAATAAGGGGTTGAGAATTCATTTGTTGAATAGGTGCAGTAATATTGTTAGATGGACTCATATTATTATGTGGATTCATAGGATTATAATTAACAGATTCATGTTCAGTTTTATTTTTCATGTTAGAAATACTGATGGTTTCGGGTGGTATCATATTATTATTTTGAATATGTGGAGTGGCTAAAGAAGCGGATGGAACAGCAGAAACATCATTTGGTAAATCACTAATTCTGGTCATAGAATTCTCCATAATAAATTAACTATACAATAATATAATAAGTTTGATTGTATAGTTTAACGAATAATTAAAAAAATCTGGAATCTTCAGCATCTTTATCTGATATAACAGGAATTATTTTTTTAGTAGAGTCGCATTTATCCGATTGTGTGGTATATTTATAACATTTATCACCATGTTTGAAAGTTTTATCGGTAATATCAGAAATAACGGGTCCATTAAATTGTATGCAATTTTTATCAGTGCAAACTTTTCTAAATAATGTAGCTAATCCTAAACCTAAAATAATAGAAATGAAGATTTGCCCTAATTCTGTATAAAATAATCTTCTAAAATTCATATACTATACTATGGTAAAAAAAAGTTTTAAGATTGTATAGGAATTTTAGTAATATCATTTTCATCTAAAGGACAGTTTACTTCAGTTTGTTTTAAAGAGAAGCAAGTATCAGTTTGGTCTTTATATTGTAAAATAGAAGCGTTATCTGGCGTAGGAAAAACTTTAATAATTCGCATATCGGGTAAAGTAATATATACAGCAAAAAGACCAATAATTAAACTGATAAGAAAAAATTTAACACTGATAAATTTAAAAAAATTCATAATTATATAATAATGGAATAAAAAAAATTATATAATAAGAGAAGAAGTATAGAAAAAAGAAGGATTATGTCTTCTTCTTCTTTTTCTTTTTAGGTTTTTTTGATTTAGGTTCGCTATCCTTTATTAATTCTTCTTCAATATCTTTCATAAGGTCAGGGTGAATAAAAGATTTTTCTTGGTCAGTTTCATCATCAAATTTAAAAACAAGATTTTCATTATCACCTTTATTTAAAGAATATTGTGCTTTTAATTTATTTTGTTCACGAATTCTCTCAAAAACCTTTTGTTTTTCAGCTTCTTTTTCTTTATTAAGTTTTTCACGTTTAGCTGCAAGTTTATTAACAAGTTTTTCTTTGGTTTCGTTTTGTTTCATCAAGCGGTTTAAAGCACCTTTATTAATTTTAGCATTTTTACCAAGTCCCATAGTTTTCATAACATTTTTTAACATGTCATTCACCCCAGCATCACCACCAGCACTTTTAACTTGATTTAAAAAATCGCCAGCTTCTTTCATAATATCATCTTTAGAAATTTCACCTTTTTTCATTTTATCATCTAAACGAGTGCTAACGGTTTTCATTAAATTTTTAATCTTATTAGGGTTTTTCATTAAAGTTTTAATAATATCTTGTGCACTTTTGGAATCATCAAGGTCTCCACCAAGGTCATTTTTAAATTCATCGGCGACTTCTTCGGCTAACTCTTTGGCAAGTGTTCCAATTTTGCCATCAAATAGAGTTTTTAAATGGGATTGTAAATTTTCCATATTAGGAAGTCCACCCATATTTTTAAACATATTTTTCATATTATCAGCCAAATTAGGTGTAGAGCCATCAGTATCAGTAGATTCTTCCTTATCAGCATCATCATCATTAGTGCTTTCTGATTTTTCATCATTTGTAGACTGAAAAACGTCATTAATATTATTCATAGCTTCTTTTAATTTGTCTTGTAAAATATTTTCATCAATACCTTCAAACATATTCATAGTTTCTCCAAAAGTTTTTTTATCATCAACACTACCGACAACGGTAAATAACATCAATTGTAAATATTTCCATAGGATTTTTTTCGATTTATCACTAACACCTTCGCAATTAAACAATAAACGGAAACTCATTTTAGGTAAAAAATATACATTAACATCACTATCTTCTTTAAAAATATCATCATTTTGATATAAAATATCAAAGAATCTTTCAGGATAAACCTTTGCACAATAATCAAATAAGGATTTTAATTCTTCATCAGTAATTTCAGGGTCGCCCCATTTAGACCAATAATGTTCATATTCAGGATAAACAGTAGTTAAATCTTTTGTAAAATCTTGTAAAAGGGTTTTAAAATTAGATGGGATTAATGATTCTTCTGTTGAACTCATATAAACTATATTAATAAAGTTATTTATATAGTTTTTTATTTTAATACTCTATCAGCGAAAAGTTTCTAATAATTCTAATAATGATAAATTTGAACTAATCGGACTCGGAGAACGAGAACGAAACCGATTAATCCAATCATCTTTTTTCAATATAGGTTTTTCTATAATAGTATATTTTTGAATAAATTCTACACGAACATCATGTAAAACATCATATAATAAATTATTGGTAGGTCTTACTATTTTATTAAAATGAATAGGGACCATTTTATAAAATATCAATATTTTATTTTATAAATCAATTTTTATAATTGACCTAAATATAAAACATATAGTAATATAATGGATAGACCATCTTGGTTGGAATATTTTAAGCAAATAGTAACTGTAACCGCAACACGTTCTCCTTGTGAAAGATTACAAGTAGGTTGTTTATTAGTAAAAGATAATAGAATAATAGCTCAAGGATATAATGGATTTTTACCAGGTTGTCCACATCATTCTATAGTAAAAGATAATCATGAACAAGCAACAGTGCATGCAGAACAAAATGCAATAACTGATTGTGCTAAAAGAGGAGTTAGCTGTAATAATGCAGAAGCATATATAACTCATTATCCTTGTGTAAATTGTATGAAAATGTTATGTGCGTCGGGTATAAAAAAAATATATTATATAAATGATTATAAAAATAACGAATTGGTAGAATACTTTTTCCAAGAATCATTTGTTCAAGAACTAAAACAAATATAAAAATGCATAAAATTGATGTAAAATATAAGCAGATAGAATGATAATAATCAATTAATTAAAACAACATGACAAGCATGCCATCCGTATTAGATATTTATATTCCTAGAATTTTGGGAAATGTAAATGAGAATGATATAAAAAATGCATTTAAAAATTTAAAAATAGGTTTTATTTTGGATATCGACATGCATAGAAAACGAAATGAAAATGGATATTATTATTATTTTGCTTTTATAAAATTACATTTATATGAAACATATGAAGCTGAAAGATTATACGATATTTTGGAAAAAAAAGGAATAATGCATTTAGTATATGATGAAGAAGCATTTCAATATTGGGAAGTTAAAAAACATATACCAAAGAATATGCGAAACAAAAAATCACAAAATATCATAAATGATTATGTTATGCCAATGCTAAATGAAATTATTGGAACTACAAATATATGCGGTTTAACAGTACAAGATAGAGTTGATATGGTAAAAGAATATGAAGAATTAGAAAGGGAGATATTCCAGTTAACTTGTTTGTAAGGTATAAAAAAAATAAAAATAAAAAATTTTACAATTTTGTAAAATTTTTTCATTTAATGTTTTCTTGGTTTGCGAGAGCCTATATTTTTTGATTTTTTGCCACCTATAATTTTATTTTTTCTTTTTTTTGATTTTTTGCCACCAATATTTTTTTGAGTAGAATATAATGGCTGTGCGATAGCTATAGGAGTATCTGTATTATTATATTCAGGTGGTTTTTCAGAATTTTCTTCAGGCAGTTTTTCTTGATTTACTTCGGAGGGATTTACCTGAATTTCTTCAGGGGGTTTATCTGGACTTTCTTCTATAGATTTATTGGGAATTACTTCAGGAGATTTTTCAGGATTTTCTTCGGGAGATTTTTCTTCAATATCTTCAGGAACGAAATCATTTTCAACTTCATTAGTTTCTTGCATGATATGAGAGTAAGTAATTACTAAAGAAGTTATTCCAATAAAAATATAAGCCATGGTAGGTATTGATTTTTCATACATAATTATTATTATTAGTTATATAATAATTATATTTTTTTAAGCTATAAAGTTATATTATTACTAAATTATTAGGAATAACATTATTCATTATGATTCATATAATCTTCGATTTCTTGATTACGTCGTGCCAAAGCTAATTGATATTTATCTGCCCATAGTTTTTTATTAGTAGTACTAACAGAACAATTCATATGAGTTTCAAATTGTTCTGGATTTTCATAATATAAATGATTAGCGTCCACATCACATTTGTTTCCTAAAAAGCGGACTTTAAAATATAAATCTTCAGATGGACTGCCAATGCGAACTTCGTTAATAAACGTTCCATAAATAGCGTCCCGAATAGGAAGTCCAGTAATTCCAGCAGAAGCAAAATATACAAGATTTCCTTCTTTTTGTTTAATCTTATGCTGTCCGCTATCACCCTTCTGCTTTTTCTTTTTCTTTTGAATATTACGTTTAGTTCTTCTTTTAGCAGATTTTGGCTCAACTACAGAAAAAGTATCACTTTCATCATCACTGTCATCATGTAGATAATTTAAATATTCTTCATGTTTAGCATATTCAAGTTGAAGGTCAGTATCATTTAGATTGTTATCAACGTTATTATCATGTAGGCTCATATTTAGTAAAATATAAAAACAGGTAATAGATTCCTTATTATATGTACTAATACAAACCAAATATTTATATTACTTTATAAATAATATAATACCAGCAACATAAAACATATAAATATATTATAGAAAGAATAAACATATGACATTTACGACTCAAGAATTAGAAGAATTTATTACAAAATATTTTATGAATTCACCAGTAAAAAATTATTCAACTGAAAATAATACATCAATCCAATTTGATTTACAACAAGATTTTGAAAAATATAATGAAGAATCAAATAAACCAATAAGTGAAGACATTATATTTAAATATTTAGAAAGTGATTCATTGTCAAATGATATAGAATATCAAAGAGACTATTTGAAAAATTATGAAATACATATTTGCTTATATAATATTGAACAAACCACAAGATTACCTTTTATAAAATATGGATTAATTGAAAATAATAAAACTTATAATTTTCCAAGTGAAAATATGGATATGCGTCCCTTTATTGAAATAATGGAGAATAAAAATAAAATAGCACCAGAATTAGAAAATGAAGAAGGAGAACTATCAAGCGAAATCGATATAGAATTTATGAGCCAAATAAATAAAATTTATAAAAAGTATACTACCAAAGATTTAAATAGTAAAAAGTGTTATAAAGGTTTTTTAGAAAATGATAAAAATCAAATATATGTATTCATAGATAATACCAATGAAGATAATAATCTTGAATTGGAATTTTGTATAATAGACGAAATATTAAATACTGGTATAATTCGAAATACTCCTATAAAAAATAATATAATTGAATTATTCAAAAATAACATTATTTTACAGAGAATGCAAACCATAGAAGGTATTGATATTCAATTTCCCAAAATTGGATATATATGTGATTTGAATGAAAAAAATGAATATACAAATACATTTAAGAATGATAAAGATAATATATTTTTAATACCACCATCAATATCACATGATGAATATGATGATATATATATATTCTCAAGTATCCCTTTAACGATTACAAATATAAATACCGTAAACCGATTTGCATGTTTTGTAGAAAATATAGAAACATCTACTGCAGATGATAAAGATAATTTAACATTTGAAGAGAACAGTATATTATTCTATGGTTTATATGAAATGGATTTATTCAAAGAATTATAATAAAAATTGTATATAATTATTATTATATTTTTAGACATTATCAATACTACCATAACTATTTAAAAATTTATTCAATGCACGGTCATCTACTTGAGTGCCAATATTTTCTACAATTTCATCAGCTAAAGGTTTTCTTTCATATAATTCTTGGAAACTACTAATATACTTATTAATAAGTTCCATTTGAGATTTATAAAATTGCTCGGCTTGTTCAACTTGTTTTCTGGATTCTTTCATTTTGTCTATTTGTTTATCCATTTTTTCTTTTTCCATCATAGAAAATGCTTCTAATTCCTTTTCTTTTTCTGCTAATTTTCGCTGTTGTTCTTGAATCATAGCACTTTTTCCATGGTCATCATCATCTGTAATTATTATATCTTTATCTTCTAAATACCATTTATGTCTCGTTTCATTTGCACTAATAATAGTGTCACATATATCTGGTTTCTTTAATTGGTCAAACTGTTTTCGTTTTTTACTATTTTCAGGTCCACTAAATTTCTTGGTAAATTCACCTATAACAGACTGTGTAATATCAGGACTGGTTTCCATCAAACGGTCATATTCTTGACGACATACTTTTATAAATGTTTTGGCATCAGTTCTTTCATTAGGGTGTTTTGATAATTCTATACGTATATTTCTCGAAAATTTATCCCATGCAATTGATGATACTCTGTGTGCTTCATTTAATTCAGATATTTTCAAATACTGTTGTATAGTAGTTAATATACCTATAGTAATATTAATAGAACCAATGATTACTGGTGCATACGCTTGATATTCTTCTGGAATACTTGAAGTTGCAAATGAAGCCGTACCCGAAATGGTTGAAAATATAATTGCAGGAATTGTAAACCATGCATGCATATAAGAATATTTTCCATGAGAACGTGAATTTAACCATTTATAACATTGTGCAACATCACACCATTCCACCATAATTAATTCATTTTCAGGACTCCACTCAACTTTCACTTTTGGATTATCTATTATTAAATCTGAACCTTTGTTAGATACAATATCATGATTATCTTTATTCTCTTTTTGTTCTTTATCTTTATCATTTTCATTTTCATTAAACATTTTCTATACTGCTATATTATATACAATTAAATATTTTACGCAGTTCTGAAAAATCACTAAATATTTAAATAATATAATATTTAAATCTTCAAAGGTGTAATTGACCAATTATAATAAATCAAATAAAAAAAGCAGATTTTTACTGCATTTTACATGTTTGATATTATTATAATTATACAGTTTTAACGGGTTAAACTACTTGCTACACTGGCATCATCGAGTGATTTAAATACAGGTATATTATTTTCATCTATAGGCTTCAATTCATTGCTTTTATTATCTGAATCTATATTCAGAATTATATTTTTTGTAGGCTGTGGAATATCATCTAATTGTTGAATTTCAAAATTGTTTTCATGTTCACTTAATTCTGGAGCATCAAATATATTAGCTTCTAAATCATCAAAGGAGAATGCATGGTCTGAATTTAGATTGTTCTCTATTTCTTTATTAAAATCATTATAATTTTGATATAATCTCTTAATTTGTTTTTTCTGTGAAATATGAAAAAATGATATATAATTTAAATACAAATCTATTTGTGCTTTTAATACATTGTTTTCGTGATTTAATGTATTTACAAAATTAGATATAGAATAACCCGCATGCGTTTTTGATGTATATTGACTAATTGTCGTTTCCTTCTCGATAACTACATTATACATTTCTTTTATATTTGTTAACATCATATTATGAACCATTTTTACATTTTCTATACCATAATCAAAATATGGTTCCAAATCTTTATATACTGGAAGCACTGTATGTGTAGTGCCAACTGATTGTAGTTCTTCTCTATTTTCACTTATATATCTCATTATCAACTTATATAATTTATAATAATCACAATAGATTCGGTTTTTCATCATCATATTAAATTTGTTTAAATTATCTAATTCTATTGCAAATGTTTTATATTGAAAATAAAATGAATCTAAACAAAATAAAAATATTTGCTTACTATTTGATTTACTCATAGTGGTATGCATTTCCTTTAGTTTTGTTAATTTATTTGCCATTAATTGTTTTTCGTGTTCTATTTTATTATTTAACAATAATATGCTGTCAAAATTATTTTGTAATTTTTCGATTTTATATGGATAATCTGTATTCATTTGTATTAACCATAGATTTTATTATTATGTTGTTTATGTATAAATAATTTTTTAAAAATATTTATAAATTATATATTTAATTATATATCTAATTTATAATAAATGGTATATACGATTCAAGGAAATGAAATTAATAATCTACAAAATCATTTTATTAGTAATTTTAATTATAAAACTGTATATGTTTCGATAGGTTCTAAATTTAATAAACCAAATACTAATGCTATTGAACAAATGACCCCTTCATTTTTACAATCAAATCCTACGAATAGGACATTAATAATTATTATTGATGATTTTACTAATATAAATTCATATCAAACAAATATAAATTATATTAATACTCTGGATTCTACATTTTCTAATTTCACATATTATCTTATTAATCAATTATGTAATCCTAAATTTTTACTATATTTTCTAAATATTATTCTACCTTATGTAAATAAGAACAATATATCACATAATAATTTTATGATTGTTAATTATGTTTGTTTTATTAATCAACCTAATCCATCTGAAAAAAATAGTGAGATTAATATACCAAACACAATACAAACTTATTTAAATAATTATGAAAATCAGACTTATAATAGTTGTTTTTATCAATGGTTCGGATATAATAAAGTTTTTTACAATTATATATACAATTTTAAAATTATTTATTTTCCACATATTCTTCCTAATTATATGAAAATGATTCAAGATATTATTATAAATTCTAATAGATATTCAGATGAAATTATTTCAATTGTAATCCAAAATCCCGTTATTATTAGAGTTCTTAAAAATATATATGATATTACTCAACCAAATATAAATTTTCATAATTTTATAGCTATTTCCAAATATGTCGATTGTATTGAAAATAATACTATTATTGATTTATTATAGTTATTTTGCGTGTTCCATGCATGTATCAAAAAAATATTTTATGGCTGCTTTATCTGTTCCACTTATAAATTCATCTGGTGCATAATGTGTATTATCTTCTTTATATCCCAATAAAGCAGGTATCCCCTTTACTATCTTTTTACTTCGTAAAAACCCATATACATCTATACTATCATCTACATCAATTAATGCACATTGCACATTATCTGGCATGTTTGAAAAATATTCTTCTACATCTTTTTCAATTAATTTACATGGTTCACACCATTCTGCACCGAATTTTATTATAAAAACACCAGGATTACTTTCAAGCAACTCTTGGAAATGTTTTCTGTCATTAATTTTAGTAATAATTGGCAATCCCATTATAATATCTAAAATATAATATTTATATAGTTTATTTTTTCATTCCTTTTTCTTCATATCAACTATATGAATGATACACATAATTTAGATATAAATATCTATAAACTTGATGATTTATTAGGATTATTTAATTTATCTTATGATATTTCCATTGAAGATTTAAAACGTGCAAAAAAAATAGTAATGAAAACTCACCCGGATAAATCAAGATTAGACCCCAAATATTTTTTATTTTATAAAAAAGCCTTTGACATTATTGTCCAGTTTTATGATAATCAAAATAAACAAAATAAAAAAACCACAGAGGTTGATACCGACTATGACGCTAATATACATAATACTTTTAATAAATCTTCTGTTAAAAAAGTTTCCTCTGTCATCGAAGAAATGGATACAAATGATTTTCAAAACAAGTTTAATAAATTGTTTGATGAGAACATGACAAATAAAATCGACGAAAAACGCAATAATTGGTTTACTGACCAAAATACTATTTATAATAATGATGAAAAGGTAAATCCAAAAAACATGGGCGATGCATTCAATCGTATTAAAGATACACAAAATACTATGATTCAATATAAAGGTGTTGAGAACTTATATGTAAATAGTGGTTCTGGTAATAAATTTCATGACGAGGAAGATGATGGATATGTTTCAACAGACCCATTTAGTAAACTAAAATTTGACGATTTACGTAAAGTCCATAAAGACCAAACTGTTTTCTCTGTTAGTGAAAAAGATTATAATAATGTTAAAAAATATTCTTCTGTCGACCATTTTATGAGGGAACGTGGAAAGGAATCATTAACTCCGTTAGAAAAACAAGAAGCGGAACAACTCCTTATGCAACAAGATAAGACATATAGAGAACAAATGATGCAAAAAGAATATAATTCTAAAATGAAATCAATGCAATATGCTGAAAAAAATAAAAATGTTATTTCCAGTTTTTTACATATTACCAATAAATAAACATAAATACATATATAATTTATTACTATATATGCATTATTCATCTGGTTTGTTAAGACAAGTTTTCACTATTGAATTTAATAATCTGAAACATGTTTGCAAATTTTATTATAAAGGTGATTTGACAAAAAATCAAGTATTACATCTAAAAGAATACGACTTTACTATGGAAAATAATGATATTTATATTCATTCTCTAAATCAACAAGATAAATGGAAAAATAATTTATATTATCAAGATGCTTATAATTCAAATAATTTATTTTATGATTATTTAAAAAAAAAATACAGAGTTTAATCTATGTAAATCTCATTTGTTGTTGTTGTTGTTTTATTAGCCATTTTTTTTCCATGTCTAACATTAAATGGTTATAATTCGTTTGTCTTTGTTCGATATCACTATAATTTTCATATTGGGTAACTGTTGCTGGAGTAATCATATACCAATAATATTGCATCTGCATTTTTTTCCAATATATATCCAGTGAATATAATTTACCATTACTTGTATCTACTAACTTTTTAACACCTTCTTTGAAATTAGAAATAAATGTATCATACATTTCTTGTTTTACTATATATCCCGTTGTAGTTTGGCAATTAAATACTCTTACTGCATAATCTTCGCCTTCATCTAATTTTTGATATGGAGGCACACTATTTCCCCCTATAATTAATACATCCCAGTTTAAATCTTCATTATCATAAAACTTTTGCAAATTTTGTTGCAATAATTCGGGATTTGTAAATGTTATGTCATCTTCGCATACAAATACATATTCATAATTTCGCTTTTTCGCTAATTCTATACAACGTATATGACTCATTGTGCAACCAACCGCTCCTGATTTTGGACGAATACCACTTACTCGTTCTGCATTTATATTCATTTTTTCAAATTCTTTTGTTGCATGTTCTAATCTATCTGTTCTATGGTCTAAATTTATAAATAACGTATTCTTAAATAGTTCCATTATATTAAATAAACCTATCTTTTATTTAATATGTTTTTATTCATCTTCATTTATTATTTTTATATTATCTAATCGTTTATCTTGTTCATCTATTTTTTTTTGCATTTTTTCATTTTGTTTTTTTAAATCATCGATTTCATTCATCATTTTATCTATTTTTTGTTCTAATTCCTCACATTTTTTATAAGTTATATTTGGGTTATTTTCTATGTTCGTTGACCATGATACTCCTTTTTGATTTCCTTCATTCGGTGTTTCTATCCTTTCTGATTCTATTTGAATGTTTTGTGAATTATCTATCTTTAATATTTCAGTTGTTTGTGATTTATCTTGATTTTGATACATTTTTATTTCTTGTTCTCTCTCTGCCATTTGTTTTTTCATTAAATCTTCCATGTTAGGCATATTGTCATTATCTGTTTCACGAAAATCTATATCCTCTGGCACTTTCTTATCTACCATTTGTTGATATTGTCTCTGCCGATCTTCAAATTCATTTGCATATATTTCTGTTTTGTTTTCTCTCTGTATTGGTGGCGTATATATATTTGTATTCATTTGTTTTTGGTTCTCTTCATACGCATGAATATTATTTACCATTACCTTTATTGTTGATTTATTTATTTCATTTAACTCTTGTATATTTATTTTTTGATTTTGTATTGAACTATATATATGTTGTATTATATCACGAAACCATGTATTTCGTTTTGGTGTACTTAATTTATCTAAAAATTGTCTTATATATAGATTTCTATTTATTGCATTCCATAATATATCTTGATTTTCTTTTGTTATATACAATGACATTGTTATTAATATACATATTATTTATTTATATGTATATTTTACTTATTATTTTTTCGACGAGTATTATTTCTTCTTTTTTTACCTCTTTTGTATCGGGTTCTCCTTCCTCCCTTTTTTATTTCTGATTTATCTTCGCTTTCTTCTTCTCCCCTTGCTTCTTTTGAGAAAAAATGAGGGATTTCCGTTTCTATTTTATTAAAATAATATGAACGTTCCTTCTTTTTTGGATTTGTTTTTGCCAATTTTTCATTTTCTATCATACCTACATAATTCTTTAAAAAATAATCTACTTGGTCTAACCCCGTAAATGGAGCGACTTCATTGTTTACAATTATATCAAAATCTGATATATATGTTCCTCGACCATTTGGTTTATCTGTTTTATAATATCGAATATACGTTTTCATATCTGTATTCTCATTATTGTAATCTTTATTTTTAAACATTGTTTCCATCCATTTATTAAAAGTACCACGTATGGTTTCTTGCTTTTTCTTTTCTTCTTCCTTATTTATTTTTTCCATACATTTTTCGATACTTTCGTCTACTTTTTTGTCAGGTTCTCTATTATCTGATTTATTTTCTACTTTTATCTTTTCTTCTTCTGATTCATCACCCGCACCTGCGGCTTTTCCTCCGTGTTGTTTTAATCTATATATTGTTCCCGTATTTGTCATTTATATTATATTTGTTATAATATCAATATATTTTATCCTGAATTAAAATATTGTTTTCGATGTTTAAATATAAATGTATCTGATATTCTTTTACTTTTAAAATAATCTATTTTTTCCTGTATTGTCTTTAATTTTTTATTTTTTGTTATCATTGTTATTATAAAATATAATGCATACATTCCACATTCATTATTTCCTCGTTGATGCACAAATGGATGATTTTCGTAATATTTTATATGCTTTGGTTCTGCTAATTCTAAACCTTGTTCTATTACTCTTACCACCAATTTATATACTTCATCTGGGATTTTATCTCCCGCACTATCCAAATAAAATATTATATTTTCTTCTAAATCTATAAATAATGATGTCCAATGAGAACCTGGCTCATTATGTTTATCTAAATTAAAAACTACTCCTATTTTCGTTTTTTCCTTTTTAATATATTTTTCTAAATTAAATGCACATAAGTCCTTCCATACACATTCATTATTATATTCTTTTGGTTTACTGTCAAAATCTATTGGTGTTGGTCCTATAAATTTAAAATTGTTATATGTTTCTTCATATTGTTTGAGAACCTTTAATATATCATGATTTGTTAACCATGTTGATGGCTTTTCCTTCCATTCATTCGGATGATTCGGTGCAAATATTGTCTTTTTTAGTTCTTTTCTCACTTTTTCATCTTTTATCGTTTCCAACCAACAATCTTCTTTTGGACATTCTGATAATTTTTTTCTTAATTCTTTCCATATGTATTTTGGTTCTAAAGATACTATTGGGTCTTCTTTATGATTCTCATTATAAGATTTTTTCAACTCTTCGAGAACCTCTTTCGTCATACAGCTATTTCTTACTACTTTTTGGAGTTTCACTCGTGGATGACAATTCATTCTTTTCATTTTTTTTGTTTTATTATTTCTTTTTCCTCCTTGTTTTTCTGTATGATTCATTTATAATAATATTTTCTATATAATACATTATTATAAATTTATTACCCTATTTATTCATTATATCCTCTGAACTTACTTTTCTTATTCTATTACCCCAATAACTATTTCCTCCACTAAAATAACTATCTGTTCCCATTGGACTTTTCGCTTGCACCTCTTTATTTTCTTCTATGTTATATTTATTTGTTTCTTCTACCTCTTTTAATTCAAAATGACGAATTAACGCTTTTATATATGAATTAAATATATCATCTATCTCCGTTGTTATTTGATAATCCATATCTCTTAATTTTTTATTTGTTAAATCTATTATTTCTTCACGATATTTTTCCATTTCTTCATTTCTTTTTATTGTTTCTTCATCATTTTTGTTAATATATTTATTATATGTCTTTTTATTCATAAATAAACTCATCGATAACTTTTCCAAATCAGTCATTTCTTTTTTATCTTCTTCCATTTCTATAGTATTACTTCATCTTTTCTTTTAATAAATTTAACTCATTTTCCTGATTTTCCATTACTTTTATTAAATAACCCACCAAATCTTCTGTCGCTACACCTTTATATGTTGAACCGTCTGGGTATGTCGTTTCTCTTACCAATTCGGGAAACACTTCCTCCACTTCTTGTGCGATAAATCCTACATGACGTTTTTCGTCTGTTTGCGTCTTCCATTTATACGTGCATGGGTTTAATTTCATGATTCGTTCAGTGGCGTCTTCCAATGGTTCGATTTCCTTCTTTAATCGGATATCCGAGGTTGATGTTAATGAGTTGTTCCCAGATACCATATATACACCTGCATTGTTTTGGTTTACGATATTAAATACATTGGACGCACTCTTTCCTACACTGAAATGTGTTGATGCATCTTTGGTGGTATATACCGTATAGGCACCATAATTGTTGGCTGAACTATCAATGATGGTTATGTTTCCCGGGACTATTATGTTATTACTTACATCCACATTTGCTGAAAACGTGGGTGTTGAATCTAAATCTCCGTGGATTTGCAAACTTATTGGGTTGGACGTAGATGTTGTTGAGCCTGTATATGTTATATCATATATCTTTACATATCTCTTACCCGAAGAAATAGCACATTTTGTTCCGTCTTGTAATAAATAAACGTTCTCTCCGAAATGATAATTACCAGCGGATTGAACATATGTGCCTATTTCCTCAAACAATTGTGTCCATGTATTTGAGTTAGAGTTATATGCACATAAATGCACTACACCATATAGCGTAGAACTAATATAAGGTAATAATATAATTGTTCCGTCGTTATTTAATTTGGGACGCGCGCCGGCGGAACTATTTGGACCATATATGGTATCACCTTTTTGATTCCATGTGGTTCCTGAACCCGAATATTTATATACCACAGTTCCACCACCGTTATAGGGAACTATTATATTTGATTCATCTGATGAACCATGCACTGATATTGTATTACCATCGCCACTTAAACCTACGTATTCACAATTCAGTCCAGGACCTTGAATATCACCAATTAAATTCCATGTGGTTCCTGAACCCGAATATTCATATATCAACGCTTGTCCATTTGCCGTATCTTTTCCTGCTGCAAATCTACTTCCCGTATTATTTATCGATAAAGACGCAACTGTATTTCCTATATTTATATTACCGATTTGGACCCATTCACTGGTTCCACTATTATAATCCCAAATAACAACTCTGTCATAAGAAGTGGTTCCTGTAAATATTCTGGTTCCATCATTGTTTATTTTCACAATATGCCCAAAGTAATTGTTAATCCCTGTTCCTATGATATCACTTCCTTTTTTATTCCATGTTGTTCCCGAACCAGAATATGTGTATACTTGTATCAGACCTTGGTCATCACTGTCATCATAGCTATAAGCTCCAATTATAATTGTTGACCCATCGCTATTCATATCAACTGATCCACCAAAACGAGAATCATTAGGACTTGATGGACCATCCATATCGCCGATTTTTATCCATGTTCCAGATTGATTTTCGTATATAACTACTTTACCATCATAACTATTCATATACGAGCTCCCCGCTATTACTCTACTTCCGGAATCATTCATGCTTATTGCAGAATTAACTCCATATAAATAAGCATGACCCAAATCAAAACCGTCAATCGAATCTGTGGTTGAATCATAATTAGCACTAATATGGGTAAGAGACGCACCTGATACATTTGTCAAAGTGGTTGTCGTTCCTGAACCATTATTTGTATTATTTACTTTTAAATTTGTAGACATATTAGTATCTTCAGAATAAGAAACATTCATATTATCTATGGATAAATTCGTATAAGTTATGTTTCCATTCACACTACAATCGTTGCCTATAAATAATTTTGCAGGTTCTTGTTGTTGTATTGAAACATCAGCATATGTTATTTCACCCGCAGGAAAGGTAGTTGTAGCTTCACTTAAATATAGGCGGTCCGAACTGTTGTTATACGATGTATATTTGTTGTATTGGATGAATGAATAAATTAGTTTATTATTTGCTGAATCAAATACACAGCTTTTTGTTGAATTCGTCCAAGTATGCGAATTGGTATTACTTGGATTTGTCTCGTCAATATTATATTGATAATTTAGTTTTGTATTCCAGTTTGTTCCATCGTAATGATAACGTGCTATACATAAATCTTTATATGGAGGAATAAACGTAAGAGTTATATCATTGATACTATTAATACTATAGTCTGATATATAATGAATTAAATCACCAAAATAATTTTCGGCGTAAAGAGAGCCAGGCACATCTATAGTGCCTGTATATATATATTTATTTTGATTAGAATCCCATACATAAATCCAGAAAATAAACATAGCAGGACTGGAACGTCTAAAAATTAATAGGTCTCCTTTATCAATACCTATATATTCAAATTGATTTGAAAAACTAACACTGCCTGCAGATTGATAACTAAGTAATTCTACAAAGTCGCTATGTGGGACATACCTTGTAATATAACTTTGCAAATGGGTATTGTTCCCCGAACCAGAGTGCAAATATATATTTTGATTACCACTATGTAGTGACATGTCTATCATACAAATATGGCTATTGACATAATAATTTAAATATAACATATCATCTTTATGATTAAAATAACAACCACTCCTGTTAGCACTGGTCGTCTCATAAATTTTCATATTTTTTACCTTGTATATATGGTCAGAGCTTTCCCATTTATCCGCATAAGCTATTATACCAGAATCACTTACTCTGAACATTCTTCCAAATTGTGTATTCGCGCTCCAGCTGGTGGATGTATAGGTAGGGTTGCTTGGCGTACTACGTGCATTAGATATATAACCAGCTTTATAGAGGGCATCGTTTGACCCATCTCCTATCCTATCAATAAATGTTATAATATCACCATTTTGATAAATGCCTACAGAAAAAGTGGCCCAGTTATGTGATCTGCCCTGTGAATTAAATGAACTATATGTTACTGTTCTTGCATTTGTGCTCAAATTTGTAGTAAATCTGGAAAGTCGTCCGTTATTACCAGTCCATCTATCTGTCCACAACGTATAATCATATTTATAACCATCATATATTACAGAACCTACAGAGATGAAAGAGTCCTCACTGGTGTGGGAAAAGAAGTCATAAAGTATATTATATGATACAGTTGGTGTAGAAGGATTATTTTCGAGTTCTTGACCAGTTATTACTGCACCGTTTGATGCTGTTCCTGGCACAATAGCTGTGTTATAAATTCCACTATTTAGACTAATATCACCACTCGAAAAAAGGTTTCCGCATATATCCATCGTTCCACTTATATCTATCGCATTTGGTGTATATGTATCGCAACCTACACTCATATTACCTGAATAGAATGGTATTTGTTCATATACATTTTCTCCCTCTATTTCATGCACTTGAACCTTACTGGTATTATGATTTATTAATGCTATATGTGTTCCAAATTTACTTAATGCTACGTGTTTTATTAGTCCATTACTATCTACATTACTATCATATGGTAGATTATCCCACGTGGCGTTGCTACTATTATATTTATATATATTTTTTTGTGAAGTTGAATTCCACATTCGAGTGGCAATCATATTACCATCAGAGGTTATATAAACGTTCATCCCCAACAATACATCTTGACTGGTGTCAGTAATTGTATTTCCTCGTTGTGTCCAACCAACATGATTAGCATTAGTCTCTGATGGATTTCTATCAAATATTTTTATTGTTCCATCTTCCCCAGTAGAACCCATATCGCCAACCGCAATAACTGTTCCATCTGTATTTATTGCTTGACTACGTTGGTTATTAGCACCTGTAATATCAATATATCCACCTTGTTGTTCCCATGCAGTTCCACTCCATTTAAATACCCAATGTTTATCGTTATCGCTGCCAACTATAATTGAATTTCCATCACCACTTAAACTTAAAAATTTACCGAAATTGGATACACTTGATGGTTCTGATATGATAGAACCCTTTAGTGCCCATGCACTTCCATCCCAAGTATATACGTATGCATTTTCGGGGGTGTCCCACACACCAAATGCAAAAGTGAGTCCGTCATCGCTTATGGATATATTCTCATTTTGATTATCCATTACATCACCTAAATGTCCATTATTAGGACCGAATATTGCATTTCCCATTATTTTCCAACCAACTGGACCATAATTTGCGGGTAAAATACCACTGCTATGAGTATAATCGGTATTATAAGTGGTTTTAGTAGGGTCATATTCTAATACAATAGCAAGACCTCCATCATCATTACCACCATAACTTTGTAAGTCATCTTTTGCAGTTAATAACATTTTAGTGCCATCATAATTGAGTTTTACTTGACCTTCTGTATCAGTATCAAATAAAAAATCATCAACAATTTTGGTATATCCATTTCCATCACCTAAATCTTTATATACATATAAACGGGCATAACCATTATAGTGCCATATCGCATAAGTCTTTCCATCGCCACTTATTGCTAAAAAATCTCTTGAATTTACAGTCTCATTAGCACTATGTTGTGATATCATATTTGCAGCGGTTCCCGTAATATTTACATCAAGAAGAGTTGTCCCATCAACCATTATAGTTGTGATTTCTCCTAAATAGGCATTGTTTAAAGAAGAATCCCCAGCAATAATTAACTTTTGGTTATCATTTCTGGTTTGAATACTGCCGCCACTTAAATCAACAAAACCTTGTTCATAGATTGATTTAAAACAATTAGCGTTATTTGATAAATCTAACCAATTTGTCATAGGTCTATAATAATTCAGTAGAATATAAATATTTTATTCAAATTTTATATATAAGAACTCTTTTTTTGTGTTATCATTTAATGATAAAAAAAGAGCAAAAAAGAGCAAAAAAGAGCAAAAAATCATAGAAAAAATATTATATATTTTTAAAGTTAAAGCATATATAGTGTATTAATAATATTATGAATAAAATAATATGGAAAAAATATAGTTATCATTTAATGATAAAAAAAGAGCAAAACAAAAAAGTTCCAAAAAGTTCCAAAAAGTTCCAAAAAATAATAAGATTTTACAATAATAAAAAAATTTGTATACGATATTCAGTGTAAAATATTATAATTAATAATAAAAAATAAAATAAATATAAATTAGCCATCCATTAGCCATCCATTAGCCAAAATGACTAATAAAAAAAGTTCCAGAATCTTAAAAAATCTTGTTTTAAGATTCTCATTTGAAATATTAAAAATGGACATACAAAACTATGTCCCATTTTAATTTTTAGATTCAAGTTTCTATTACAAAATTGTAAAAAAGTGGTTTACAGCATAATGCAGTAATTTTGTTTTTTTTAATAAAAAATACTGACACTGAAGAAAAAAATATGAACAAGCAAAAATATTTAGGGGTTTTTTTATTAGCAATTTATACTAATAAAAAACCCCTAAAAACCCATAAAAACCCCTAAAAATTTTTACAAATACAAAAATACAAAAAAAACCATTAGCATTTTATGTGTATAAATAATTTATGTAATAATATTAATAAAAAAATTTCTATTAGTATTTTATATTAAATTAATGGCTAATAAAAAAACCCCAAAAACCCCTCTATTTTATGAATGTAGTATTTGTAATTTTAATAGTAAAAATAAAAAAGATTATATGCGTCATTTAAATACTAATAAACATAATCAGTTAGCAAATACTAATAAACATAGTCAGTTAGCAAATAATAATAATAAAAATGTATGTGATTGTGGAAAAGTATATAAATATAAGTCTTCTTTATGCTATCATAAAAAGAAGTGTAATTTAGTTTTAAAGGAAAACCAAGTAGAAAATTCTATCAATATAAATGAACCAAAAGAAGAAATAGATTATAAGGAGTTAGTAATGCAATTGTTGCAGCAGAATAGTGAATTACAGAAAAGTATGAAAGAATTAATACCAGTAGTAGGAAATAATAATAATAATACAATAAATAGTAATAATAAGACGTTTAATGTGCAAATGTATTTAAATACAGAATGTAAGAATGCATTAAGTATTCAAGATTTTATAGAGTCAATAGAATTAAATACAAGTCATTTAAAGGCGATAGGAGAAAATGGATATGTAGATA
>Ga0209632_10001303_pt1 | contig 25269 bp, 15 predicted proteins | sample COG_10_FD_184754 | JGI IMG/M metagenome (GOLD analysis project Ga0209632, IMG submission 184754) | Pelagic Microbial community sample from North Sea - COGITO 998_met_10 (SPAdes) (version 2) | ecosystem: Environmental > Aquatic > Marine > Neritic zone/Coastal water | place: Helgoland, sampling... | reverse complement strand
GTATGACTCATTAGATGACTACTGGAAAATAGCTGGTCAATCAAATGGGGCAAAACAATCACTTGCTTCATTAAAATGCTTTATGGAAGGTGAATCAATGTGGGAAGATGATGGTTCAGCAGCTGATAACAAATGTGTAGATGCTCTTTTAGATGAAAATTTATGGGCAACCACTGCTGCTGAAGTTGCTAAAATGCATCCAAAAGAAGTTTTTTCTATCCTTAAATCTGCAGGATTCAAAGGTGAAAATTCAAGTGATGGTAAAGTCAGATGTCAATCTTATGATAGCTGGAGAAGTAGCTTAAATGAAAATCAAAAGAAGGAATTAGGTATCACTGCCACTAGCACACAATTTGTCAATGCTAATTTTCTTAAAAACTTAGTAGCATTTGTAAATGCTAACCCAAATATCTTAAACGCAGGTGATCTTGGCTTGAATGCACCATTAGATAGTTATGGTGTCAGAGCAGCAACCCACAATAAAAGAGTAGATCATTCTTTTGATGACTTAAGATACAGAATTAATAGTGCATATGATACAGTTAGATTTAGAGTTCATGGTTTAACTGGTGCATTCCCAATGGGATTTAACTTATTTTCACACAAAGGTGGTGCTCCAGGATTCTTATTCCCTGCAAGAAGTGGAAACAAAGTTGAAAATTTACCAAAATTCTCTGCCCAATTAAGATCTATTTACAAAAGTATGGTAGCTAGATTAAGATCTAGAAGAAAAACTTTAGCAAAAAGTACCGAAGATCAAATCGAAAAAATATTTTCAAGTTTAGAAAGACACGAAAATGAAGCAGTTGTTTTAGTAACAACATTAGAAAAATATTACTTAACAAATGGATCCAACAGAAATCCAGAAGTAGTTAGTGATGCTGCTATGAAAAAAGCTGTAGAAAACTTTGAAAAGACTATGGGTAAATTAAGAAAAAGATCAATTAACATTGTAGATATTGAAAGTGTATTAAACACTGCTGTAAATGATGCAGAAAGTGTTCAATCAAACCTTGTACTACAATAAATTAATTAATAAAATTAAAATTATTTAATAATTTTAATCTTACTTTATATAAATGAGTATAAAAAATTATCCTTATATTGGATTTTTTACAAATAACCCTTATGATATAAGAGGATTAGAATTTATAGAATTATATAAAAATAATAAATCAAAATTATCTGATAATGTATCAGGTAAAAAGATTTTAAAATTTAAATATTATAAATTAATTGAAGAAAATTATCATTTTATTAATACAATTTATAATATTGACAATTATGATCCTTTTGTAGAAAAATGGCTATTTGATTTTTTTTCAAGATTTATAAAATTTGATAAATATACAATTCTTAATACATTTATTGGTTATGAAGATAATTATGATATTATATTAGATATTGTAAAGACTTTAGAAGATGTTCCAGAAAATAAAAATTTTATAATTAAAGCAATACAAGATCTTATAAATTTAGAAAATATTAATCCATTAGATGATAAACAAATTTATGAAAAGATTAAAATGTTTATGGCTGGAATTCGAAATTATATAGAATCAATATTTATGGAATTTGATAAATTTTATAATATCGAAGATGAATCAAATTCCATAAATATTGATTCTACTTATGAGAAAAATTTTCCACCACCTAAAGTATATCCATTAGATAAAATATTTCAACATAACTCATTTGAATCAGATTATAAAAAATCATTTGAACGCGTTTTAAAAATTAATAAAAATTTAACTAAAAAGTATGAACTATTTTTTAAAATTCAAAAATATAATAATAATGATAAAGAAAAGAATATGAACATGGAAAATTCCAATTGGAAAGATGAGATTATTAATGGAGGTCATTGTAAAGGAATACTTTTAAATATATCAGATCAAAAATGTTCAGATTTATTATTAAAAGTATTAATAGAAAATGGTTATGGATCTTCTTCAAAAGAATTATTTGAAAATGACAATAATTTTATTATATATGAAAGAATAAACTCAATTAAAAAATTAAATTATGCAAATATGCAATTAATAATGCAATTATTAAAAAAACTACAATTTAAAATAAAAATTAAAAATATAAGTTACTTTGATAAAAATATACCACATTATGTAAAAGTTCCTCCAAAAAATATTAAACTGAAATATTATGAAAGTTTTGATAGCTGGAAAAAACATCAAAATATTAGCAATAAATTAAATAGTCAACCTTATCTAAAAGAATATTTAGATACCTGTATTAATATTATTAATAGAAGATTATCGTATCTAAATTCAGATTATGATAAATATTCAGATTTAACACAAGAAATGTACCCTTTATATAAATCATTATCACCATTAGAAAATTTAAAACATCAATATAAAAAATTACAAGAACTATTTAAAGATGAAGAACCTGAATTAGACAAAGTAATTATAAACTTAAAACATAATAGTAAATATATGCAGTCTATTTTTGGTCCTAATATAGATGTAATTAATTATAATTACCGTAATAACTTAGGATTGATAATGTCTCTTATAAATAATCCATCAGAACATAACTTAATTCAATTATCTTACATATTAAATACTTCATATAAATTTAATAAATCATTATTTGAAATTTAAAAATTGAAAAAATTATAATTTTAGTTTAGATATAAATTAAAATTAATTTAATATAATAATGATTAATATTCCAAAAGAAGTACAAGATCCTTTTTATAGGTATCAAAGGGAACAAATTAAAATTAGTTCACAAAGATTAGGTATCAAAATTGATAATCTTGAAGCAGTCTCAAAAGCAATATATTTAAGTCCAAAAACAATTATGAAATATTATCAAAAGTATTATGGATGTCAGTCAAAAAATGATATCCTTTATAATAAATCAGTTTCAAATAATCAATTAGATGAAACTTTAGAAGTTCTTATAAAAAACCTAATTTGTCAAAAATGTAATAATCCGGAAATTAAATTTTCAAAAAAGAAAAAAAAAATAGAAAAGTCATGTAATGCATGTGGTGACAATGTCGAAATTACAGACGATGACTTAAAAAAATTACTAGTTAACGAATGTTAAACCAGCCAATCCATTTGTTATTCTTAATATATTATAATTATAATTATAAACACGTAATAATATAGGATTATCATATGTAACTAAAGACGATAAAGTTAATTCTAAAACTAAATCATCTATTCTACAAAAATTACAACTACCTTTTGGTTGGTAATTTTCTGGATCTAAAGAATAAGAATATATATTTATCCCTTCTTCTATCTGATTTTTATGATAAATATATGACTTTATATAATTATAAAAATATTTATCATGTTCAAATGACCTAATTTGACCATTTTGAAAAATTTGAGACTTCATAACTAAATTGTCTCCATTATAATTTATTTTAGATGTATAATTAAATTTCTCTTTTATAAAACCATTTTTTATTTTATGCAATTGCGCAACCCAAAATAATTCTTTACTTGGATTTACAAAACCCAATTTAATTTTTGTATGAGTATTATAAATTGTTCTTTCCCCTGAATATTCCAATGTCGAAATTAAATATTCATGATTTGACGAAGCAAAACGTTTTCTCTCCAAATTATCTAAATATATAAAATTAACTAATAAACTTGATTCATTTATTGAAATATTCGGATAAGAAAACGTATGTACAAGTTCATTTGATGAAGGAATTACATAATTATAATCTTTATCATACAGTTTATATTTACTTTTATTTTCTAAACTTGAAGATGTATAATACTGTATTGAATTATCATATTTTGTATAATATAATCTTCTAGTTTCATAATCATAATGATTAAATATTACATTTACATCCTTACCATTTATATTTTGTGTTAATATATCTCCCTCATTAAATAAACACATATATTCTTCAATTGTAATATAATTTGTCGGACTTGGTATTAAAATATCATCAAGATCATTAAATTGTACATGAACTTTGATATCACTTAAATGTAAAGCAATAACTGGTATTGCCAAACCTTTATTTTTATTAAAAAAGAAGTTTATTGGTACATACATGTTATAAGTTTGTTTTCCATTAGTACTCTCATTTAAAGAAGGTACATTCCCAATTAATATATCTTCAGATTCTTTACTTAATCCAGATGATAATGAACTCCAAATATTTAACCAGTCACCATATAACTTATCTATCATTTGACCATTTATTTCTAATTCTATATAATTAATTAATGCATATCCAATTTTCTTACACCATTTAAATTTATTGAAAGTATTTGTAAATAATTTTGGAATTTCAGGTAATTGAACATATAAATATATATCTGAAATAAGATCTGCAGTTTTTGCCAAAGAACATGATACTCTCTCTCCAAAATTTGGAGTTGTACTAAATAATTGTGTAACAGGTTCTTGAGAAAAATTAGTATGACGTTTATAAACCATTTTAAAAAAAGTTATTTCTGGTTCTGCAGTTAAATATAAATCTTCGAATCCAACAGATACTAATTGTATTAATCCACCAGACATTTATATATAATATTAAAATAATAAAATATATTTAACTTATTTTATTATTCAATAAATGCTAAACCTGCTAAACCACTCATGATTCTAAGTATATTATAACTATTTCCAAACACTAAAACTTTCATATTCGAACTATCATTTAAACTAGCATCTAAATTCATCTTCATTTCTACTTTGTCTAACATCCCAAAATTAAGACTACCAGATGGTTGATATACAAAATTATTTAAATTAAAACTATAAATATTTACTCCATCCGAAGGAGTTGAATTGTATCTTTCATATGGCATTACATAATTTGTATATGTCCCATCTAATTCTACTAATTTAACATTATTTAATAAAATTTCTGTTGATAAGATTGGATTGCCACTATTATCATCGTCTTTTAAAGAGTAATTACCTCTATTCTTATTATATAAACTATTGTTATTTAATAATATCCAATAAATATCTTTTATATTATTTCTAAAATAAACATTGAATCTTGGATTTAATGAATTAATATTTTGAATACCATTAAATTGTATCTGTTCTATTAAATATTCATGTCTAGCTTCTGCAAATAATTTTCTTTCAGATTCATCCAAATGTATGTAATTTGTAATAAGTTTCATACCTAGTTCAGATCCTAACTCAACTATTGTACCAGTTTCTTTTCTAACTAACTCATCTAAACTTGCTACATTAAATTTTAAAAATATATTTACATATGGCATTGCAACTAATGGAATATTCAGACCCTTATATCTACAAAACCAGAAATTTAATGGTAAGACTAATTTCTTACTATTTTTTACTTCAGAATTTAATGTTGTTAAATCTTTTGTTGCTCCTATCATCTTTTCCATTAATTCCTTCTTGTCATAATCAGAATTTAACTCATACCAAATATTATTCCAGTCATTATAAATCTTATCAACTAACAAGTCATTAAAATATAAACTAATATTATTAAATATAAAATTACCTAAATTATTCACCCAACTAAATTTAGGGATTTCATCTCTTGAAATTACTGACACAATATCTGTCTTATATTTACTATATGAACTATAATTTGTATTTAATGAATTTATTTCAACAGCAAGTAATGTACTTATTTCTTCATTAAATGAAGTATTTATTGTATTATTTATATAATTTTCTAAATTTACATTTTTTATAGTGTAATCTCTTTTAATAAAAATAGTTTCTGTATAATATAATTTATATTCATCTTTGTATTTGCTAAATAAAGAAGATATATAATTATTTATGACATCTGATAATTTATAACTATCTAAATTTATTTCATTAAAAAGTAAGTTTTTTAATTTATCTCCAAAAAAATTAGGTGACAATGATGCTAAATTTAGAACTAAATTTTCTATACCCAAAATAGCTAATATACCTTCATAATTAGTAGTATCATAAACTGATGTAATATTTAATGTTGGTGTTGTATTACTAACTAATAAATTTTTTAAATCAATCATTATATTACTTATTTTTTCTAGTGAAGCAGAAAATTTTGTTTGATCTGTTATGTTAACAGGTTTAGTAATTGATACTTCGTCATTAGCTAAATCAAAGTAATACCCATCATATAATCTAGACTTTCTTCTTAAAAATAACTTATGCTCATCTATATATTCAAGAGTAGATGGAATATCTTTAAACACATTAATTTTACTGCCTTCTGAATATTTTACTCCTTTATCAGTTATTTCAATATATTTTAAATTATTACTATTTGATTTAATAATCCCTTTACCATATTTTCCATTATCTCCAATAAAATTAACAATATCATTTACTGAATAATCAGATAAGTTATTATTTAGTGTTATATTTACATTATCTATTTGAGAATTTGCAGAAATACTACTTTCAGAATAAAATTTATTGCCAATAATATAAGGATAAACAGGATTCATATCAGTAGTATTATCAAATGTTAGAAAATAAGCATATGTACCTTTGGGAAATTCTGGTGTTATACAATATCGACCATTACAATCATCTAAATCTCCTAAACTTTCAATATATTCATAATCTTCAATAATTGTTCCACTATCAAAAGCTGTAACTACTCCTCCACCTACGGTAATAATATTATTTCTATTTGTTGTGAATTCTGATTTAATTTTATATGATGATTGAATTAATTTAATATCACTTTCTTCTAATGCATTTTTATATCCATATGGACCATAAATTGGATAACCATCATATGAAATACCTAATATTTTGGAATGACCATCAGTGTGTCTTAATTTATCACCACTAAAATCTGATGTATCTAAGTAACTATTAGTAATTCCAGATAATGATGACATAAATTTACCTGAATAATAATTGAATGAATTATTAGAATCTATTGCTGAATGATAAATGGATTCATTATTTGTAAATTCATTAAAATATGACAATAAATTTAGTCTAAATGATTCAACAGATATACTACTTAATTTAATTCCATATTTTAATGAAGAAATGCTTGTAATCTCATCTTTATAAAAGGCATAAATACCATTTTTTATATTTTCATTATATTGCAAATTGAAGGTTAAAATATTATTATCTACACTAATAATTGTTGCATCTGAAATAAATAATGCAGCGTCAATTACACCAGTTGAATATATTTTTAAGACATTACCTGCTTCTATTTTTTTATTAGTTATACTATTATTTTCATAATCATAATATCTATCAAAATCTAAAGTAATAGTATATACACTATTTGGAGCATTTGTTGTATTTGCAGGACTAGATAAAGAATATGTATTTCTTAATATGACACCATTTATTGATATTCCAATATCACCAGCTTTCATATCTGTTATATTTTTTTGATTTAAACCTGCTCTAATATTAATTTTATAATCAAATTGTTTATTTGTTATTGTTAATGTATTTGCTGCAGGTTCAGGACGATTATTACTTTGTATTCTTAAATTAGAATATTCCAATGATAATGTAGTTTGTGAAGTTGCATCTGTTGTAGAACAAAATATACTATCTATATCAAATGGTATTGTAATGTTTTTTATACCACCATAATCGCTTACTTCATTAATTAAAACTTGTAAAATATTATAATTTAAACTAGTATATTCTGTATCTGTTACAATACAACCTCTAACAAGTTTATACCCTGAACTGTCAAAAAAACCACCATTACTATTCAACGAAGTTTCTAAAGATTTTATAGATTTATATGTAGATCCTGTTGCAAAATAATATTCTTTTACTTTATCATAAAAACCATTATCTTCTTTTAACCCTAAATTAGCTTCTATTGTTTTATCTGTTGCACTCAAAGAAAGAATATAATTAATTTTTTCAGTAAAAATACTAGAATATGAGGACGGAACATAAATAGTTTTAGTATTACCTGCCATATTCTTGTAAGATAATTCAACATATTCTTCTAATGAATTATTTTTTAATAATGTATTAATTTTATCTAAAGTTATATTATTTGTATTGATTATTTGATTTATTTCCCATGATCTTAAATAAGATTGAATCTTATTATATAATTGATATACAGAGACGGTAAATAAAAATTTATGCATAAAGTCGTATACTTCATTATTATTTTGTATAGAATTATTTATAAAAGAGTAAACAGATTTATCTGTTTCATTCTGAATAAAAATTTTATTAACTGATGCAGTTAAACCTGTACTAACTCCTTCAGCTATTCCAACTTTGGTATATATATTACTTTTCACAGTTGAGTCCGGTAATGATAAATTTTCATAAAAGTCAATATTGGAAACTTTGTTTATAAAGTGTTCATGATTCAAATAGTTACTAAACAATATCTCATAAGAAGTAGATACACCTGTTTTATTATATCTTGTATTTATTCTATCTATATAAAGATCTTTATCTGTAAGAATATGAATAGAATCATAAGCTAATATTTCATTTTCAATAATATTTCTAACTACTGTTTCATTAATACTATCTGTATCATTTACATATTCGTAAAATAAAGTTCCAATTGCTCTAGATTTTTTATCTACTAAATCATCATAATATATATTATTAGCAATATTTATATAAATTTCAGATAGGTAGTCATTAGATGATATATAATATAAATTAGAATCAATTGTTTGTGCTTCGACGATTGTCTTATAAGTATCATCAGAAAGTTCACTTAATTTATTACTAAAATATGTTTTAATTTCTGAAAGCAAATTATTATCTGTTACTGTGGTACCAACAGTTAAATTAGATACATTTTTAGTTAAATTTGTTCCATCAAATGAATATGACGTAGTTACTTCAACATTATTTATTATTTTTATAAATGACTTATCATTCATATAAGTTCTTAATAAAGAGTAATGAGATGTTAAGTTTCCTGTTTCTTTTAATAATAGTTCATTTAAAATAGTATTACTATTAAATATTTTACTAAAGTCAGAATAATATGATAATTTAATTGTATTTATTAATGATTCTGGCTCATTTGTAAAATTCGAATTTAATTTGATTAATTGATATATTTTACTTCCAATTAAAAATAATCTTCCTAATAACATTTTGTTATAGGTTGAAGTACTCGTTTTTAGTTGATCAAATAAATAAGATAAATAATATAAATATAAAATATTAGTGAACTTGTACCCTCTTGTAGTAGAGTCAGTTACTGTATTATTATTAATTGAATTTATAGAAAAATATCTATCTTTTACAATAACAGTATTTATTCTAAAACCTTTACTAAAATCTGGAGCAGAATTATCACCATTTTGACAAAATCCAAAATATGTATATGTATCTGTATCAAAGTTAATATTAGGATCTTCTAAACTATCTACGTAAAATATATATTCTCTTGTTGAATCACTAACTGCACTATTAGGATTAATTATTGACAAGTTCACTTTTCCCAAATAGGTTGCAGAAGATGAGTAAAAATTATTATTACTTGAAGAATATAACCAAATATATTTATCATCTGCAATCACATCAGTAGTATCTGTGCCACCAGGATTACTTGAATAATCTGTATATTTATTTGTATCATTTATAATTTTAAAAGTGTATTTTGTTTCATCTCTTATATTACCGTCAATTTGAACATATTTTGTAGCAGTATTATCATGAAATAAATATGCATTATCACCTATACTATCAATTTTTGAAATTGACAATTCTAATCCTGATATACTTTTATTATAGTCATTAAAAATAAGTTTAATTCTTGGCTTGGCTACATTAGTTGTATCCATTTCTGTGATCTTAAATACACCTATTAAATCTGAGCTATTTATAGTAGTAGAATTATATAAATATACAATATTGCCAACAGCAATTGTTGCACTATCATTATAACTTGTACCATTTAATACAATAGTAGTAAAAGGACTAGTATCAGTATAATATTTAATTATATTACTAAGATTTAATAAATTAGAGGCATTTAATAAACCATTAAAAAATATATTTCCATAAGATGTATATTCTGTTTTAATATTATTATCAGATTCAATGAAATATCCTACTATTTTATTTACAAATTTATTATAAATAAACTCTGGTGTATCTTCAGTATTTGAAGTATATGTTAATAAATTATTAGAATCTTTAAATAAAAATTTTTTTATAAAATTATCATATGTTGAATATAAATTTGTTTCATAATAATCATCAACTTCAGTTGTACTTTGATCTACATTAAATGTTATGCTAATTGTTATGTTTTCAGTAAATAAAACATTTATCAAATTAGTAAAAATTTGCTTCTGGATAGATAAACATGTTTTACTATATTTGATAACGTTGTTATAATAGTCATTTTGTGATAAGGATTTTATTAAATTGCTATTTGATGAATTGATAAATTTAAAATTATTCCAAATATCAGATAAAAAAATTTCATAATCGATAGGAGTTATAGAAACAAATCCATTAGATAAATATGTTTTTTCATATGTATCGTAATCATTCGTATTACTAATTATTTTACTTATATTATATGCATTAAGTTTATTATCAAATAAAATACCTTCAATAGTATTTGTTGTAGTGGTAATATTTTGAATATAAAATATAAAATCAGGCTTTGCATTTACTGTTGAAGTATTATTATAAAAACCAAAAATAACTTGATCATTTTCTAAATCTGTTGTATTATTTAATACAATTTGATACACATTATTACTATTTACTTTTAAAGCTATAGATGATTTAGTATAAATATTACCAGACCAGCCTGTGATATTTAAATAATTAGATAAACAAAAATCATCAACAGTAATATTTACTACATTACTTTCTAGTAATTTATATAAAACATCTTCGTTGTAAGAAGAAGTCATTTTTTGTTTTTCAAGTATAGAAACAATATTTTTTAGATTAAAAGATGATGTATTACATACAAAAATTATTTCATAGGATGATGCTTTATTTGATGAATAAATATAATTATTATCATAATTTATTTCAATTAAATTACTTTGTAAAATATTTAAAGTATCAAATTCACTATTTGTTTTATTTTCCTTTTTTAAATTTGTATTAGATGATAATAAATAATATGATAATAAATTATAATTATTACTTGTGTAATAAGATAACAATTCATTAAATAATTTTTCAATATATCTATTTGGAGTATTCATTAGATAATCTTGCTTCTTAAAATTCAAATAATTTATTAAAGGAGAAACATTATTATTATAAAAAATATTTAATAAAATATCCACATAATAACTATCATTTATATTATCATAATTTATTTTATTAATATTATCAGTTTTTTCAAGTTCTATAGTTGAACCATATCCAAAATCAGTAAATATTTGTGAATCTGGTAAATATTTATTTAATAAATTTTCAGATAGTTGATAATAAGTATTAACACTATTTTCAATTGATAAATCTTTAGTTATTAAGTTATTTATATTTAAGATACCACCAGTCATAGCATTTGCTGCAGTGGATATAGAAGAATCATTAAAATTTGTGAATGCTTGATAATATTGTTTTTTTTCGAGATGATTTAAAATATTATTGAAATTAAATAATAAATTATTATTTTCATTATTAGTAATAAATTTAATATCACCAATTTGTTTATTCACTTCATCATATAGTTCTCTTTCGTATTTTACATTTAGTTCAGGTAAATCAACTGAAACATAAATATTATCTAATAAATCACCATTTTTTGGAATATTAACTTTATTTATTGAATTAAATAAAACTTTATTATCAAATATAATCATATCATTAAATTTAGAAAAATTACTATAACGATGATAAACTATCTTAAAAAATGTAAATTCTGGGCTTTTTGTTAATAAAATATCCTGACTACCTGCAGAAATTAATTGTAATAAACCACCAGTCATTATTTAAATACAATAAACATTTTATTTTTAAGTTATGAATATAAATTAAAATTTTATTTTCATAACTTAATTAATGGAAATAATTAATATTACTAAATATTTAGATAAAAATGATTATGTTGATATTTTAAATTATTTAAATGACAAAAAATTTTTTTATAATTTTATTAAACTAGTTTTAGAGCAATACAGTCATTTAAATGCAAAAAAAATAGAGTTTGTAATAAAAATTATATTAAATAAAATAATTTATTTTGAAGGTAATATCCATTCTGAGAATTTACAAGATTTCTATAAAAAAATAGAAGACAGTAAAGGATTTAATTTAAATATTTTAAATAATTTTATTTCAACTTATGATAGATTAAAACAGTTAAAAATTATATTTATTTCATTAAATTATCAATTAATAAATTTATTCAAAAAAAAATTTAAAGAATTTAATATTTATATTAAGACAGATGTTTTAAGTAAAGAAGATTTAAAAAATATAAAATTACTAATTGAAAGTAAAGTAATTATTTATTATAATTCATTTTTTGAAACATCATATAATAATATTTTTTTTAAAAGAATTACTGACTGTAGAAATGTAATTACTCAAAATGCAAATACTGAAGAAATGATAAATAGATTAATATCTTTAAAAGAATTATTTACATTACCTTTTCTTGAAAAGTTAGGAGTTGAAACCATTTCATTACAACACTTTTTAGATATAGAGTACAATAAAAGAGTATCATACTATAGAGTATTTTATATAAAAACATTTAGCTTATTCAAAAATTATTTTAAATTATACGATGCATTAGATTCTGTAAAAGATGAAATAAATGAATTAATTAAAATTGATCCTTTAAATTATATTGATTCTCTTTATGATTCGTCTTCAAGTTTTATAATTTCAGAAGATCATCTCGAGATAGAAATGAATAAATTTGAAGATAAAGAGAAAATAAGTATTTTTAATTTTGAAAATTCATATGAAGAAATAGAATATGAAAATTCAAGTAGTGAAGATGATAATGCGGATACTCCATTTGTATCAATGTTAGATGTAGCTCCATTTATTACAGATGATGAATCGAAAGGTCAATCAAATTCATCAAGTGAATCTTATGGTAGTTCTGAAAGTCCATCAGAAGAAGATAATATATTGAGTGATATTTTTGTAAAAAGTGAAAATTAATAAGCAAAAACTAATTTACAAAGACCTTTATCAAATTTTAAAATATTATAATTAACCGATATAAAATTTATTAATATATATTCAGTATTACTAAATCTCGATAAAAATTCATCAGTAAATGATAATTTAATAGTTTTTCTATTTAATCTAGAAAAATTACAGCTTCCAGATGGTTGGATATCCTTTGGATTTAATGAAAAAGTATAAAAGTTTATTCCATCAGAAGGAGTATTAATATTTGCTTCATAACTTGTAACATAATTATAGAAAGATCCTTCATAATTACTTGTTCGGTCAACACCATTTAATTCTAACTGAGCTTGTTTTATTGTATTATTTTTATTGCTAGAAATTTGAGGGTAATTATCAGTGACAGTATAAGTTAAATTTCCTGTATAGTCGTTATAGAATTTATAATTTTCAACATCAGTTTTTTTTTGTGCAGTCCAAGTGTAATACTTTGTTGGATGATTTAAATTTAATTCTAAATTTAGTTCTTCTGATTTTAACTTATTAAAAGTTAATTTATTTACTTGCTCAATAAGATATTCATGTGAAGACTGTGCAAATTTAGATCTTTCATCTTGATCTAGGTAAATATAGTTAACAAGTAAATTAATATTACTTAAGTTAATTAAGCTATTTATATCTGATCCTGAATAATCAGTGTATATTAAATTATTTAAATTTTCTAATTTTAATTTAAATGATATCTCTTGATTTCTTATAGAAACTATAGGCAATGATAAACCAATATGGCGATTAAAAAAAAATTTAAGAGGGATATATAATGATATATTATCTTTTTCTGAATTATCAAATGTATATGCATTTGAATTCTTGTTAAAAAATTTATTATAATCATTTTTTTTTAAAATATTTTCAAATAATTCATGCCATAAATGTAACCAAGTACTATATTGCCTATCAATTATTACCCCTCCAATTTGGAGCTCTACATAATTTATAATATTCCATCCTAAATCTTTTATCCAACAAAATTTATAATTATTTAAAAGAGTATTGTCATAATTCTTTTTTTTAGTACTATAATCTGATTGCAAAATATTTAAAATATTTTTACTCCTTTCTATATAACTTTCAATTACAATTTTTAAATAATTTTTTTTTTCTATTTCGTTTACATTTTTAGCAAATATTGTTGTTAGATCTGCTTCAATATCAAAAGCTTGTTTAATATCATTACTTACCTTATTTTTTAATAAAATAAAGTTTTTATTTGAATCTAAATATGCTGTTACAGATGATTTTATATTAGTAAATGTTTCATTTGAATTGTTAATTCCGTTATTTACAATATATATACTTTCGTATATGTATTTTATAAAATTATTAAAATTTATAATATTATTTTCAGAATTATTAAATTCTGATAATGTTGAGCTAACTAAATCTGTGTTAGTTGTTGTTTTTTCCAGTTTAACTTTAGGTAATTCTAATTTTAAAATAGTAGAATTTATTAAATCACCATTTTTTGGAATTGGGCATGTAATTGTTTCTCCAAAATTTTTAGTTCCATTAAATGGTAATTCTAAAAATTCCATTGCAAAATTAGTATATCTTTTATAAATATATTTAAAATGTGTTATTTCAGGGATTCCTGTTAAAAATAAATCTTGTGCCCCATAAGCAACTATTTGTATTAAACCTCCAGGCATTTATAAAATAAAAATATTTAAATTTTTTATAAAAAACAAAATTAATATATTTATATTATTATATGAATAATAATAATTCTCAAGAAAATCCAAAATTCGAACTTGATTTATCTGAAATAATTAAGAGAGCAGTAAAATATCTGTTAGAAGGTGGAGCTGTAGCATTAGCAGCTAGATACATTCCTTCTGAAAAAATAGATGTTAGAGAAGTTGCTGCAATTGCCTTTACTGCTGCATGTGTTTTTGCAATACTAGATATGTATGCACCAAGTGTATCAGTTGCCGCTAGACAAGGTGCTGGATTTGCAATTGGTAGTTCAACTGTTGGTGGTATTACAATGAATAATTAGATATAAAGCTTAAATACTGTTTTAACTAAATTTTTGTTAAAACGATATAGATAGAGTATAGATAAATAATTATATATTCTCAAAAAATTATGTTAAAAATAGAACAAAATGAAAGTATAAAAAAATGCACAGAAACAAATATTAAAAACGTGTTAGATTTATCATATGTTGATGGTATTTCTTTTGATATCTTAGTAAGAGATATTAATAATGAATCATATTTATTGTTAGCTTTTGAAAAGGCATACTCTTTGTTAACAATAAAACAAAAAAAAAATAGAAGATTTGATTTAAGTGAAGTTAAATTAGTTGGATTACATTTATTAGATGGTGTAAATGAATGGAATATAGTAAAAATATTAAATATACTTTTTAATAAAAGAGATAAGTGTAAACATGAACAAACTATTTTTTTATTAGATGTAATTTCATATTTGATTGACAAAAATCATACTTTAATAAGTTATCATTTAATAAAATTAATTGCAGAAGTTAATTATTTAATGAATGATTTAAAAAAAGAAGTAAAGAAAAAAGCAGTATTTGTTATGGAAAAGCTATTAAAATGTAATGGTAATAAAGATTTAGATCCATTTATTCCTGTTGTTTTAGATGCTTTACAGGATATTAGAAATATTCCATTAGCAGTTGAAAAGTTAGCAGGTTGTGTTTTTGTTCAAAATGTTGAATTTAGAGCTCTTGCGGTAACATTACCAATTTTAGAAAGAGGTCTTAAAGATAATATAACTGAAATTAGACGTAAAAGTTGTGTTATTATTGATAATATGTGTAAGTTAATTGAAGATCCAAAAGAAATTTACCCATTAATGCCAATTTTAAAACCACTTGTTGAAAATTGTGCGAAAAATATTAGTAACCCAGAAGCTAGAAGTATTGCAGAGAGATCTTTGAATACTTTAAATAAAGCATGTGGTGATGGATATAAACCAACAAAATACAATTTAGAAGATATTCAAATTGTATTAAAATCACAGATTAGTAAAATTTATAATGCTGATCTAAGTGAAAAAATAGATAATTTATGTGAAATAATTTTAGAATTAAGTAACATTCAATATTTTGAATATAACATTTGGAGTGAGTTATTTTCAAAATATTTAATAAATGTATCAAATTCATCTGAAATATGTAAAGTAGTATATGATAATTTTAAAACTACAAATGACATAAAAGATGATCGTTTTGTTGATAATGAGGAAGGTGCTGATTTATATAAAGGAGAGTTTTCTTTAGCATATGGTGCATTAACATTATTAAATAATACATATATACATTTAAAAAAAAATAGATTTTATGGTCTTTTAGGACCTAATAATTGTGGCAAAACAACTTTAATGAGAGCAATTGCTAATGAACAAGTTGAAGGTTTCCCAAAACGAGACGAGCTTAAAACTGTATTTGTTGAGCATGAAATTCAAGAAAGAGAAGTAGGCGAAGATGACAAAGGCTATCCAATTTTTAATATTGATTTATGTGGCATAGATTGGGTTGTAGACTGTTGTAATGAAGTATATAAAATGGAACCAAAAGTTCAAAGAGAAGATGTAGAAAAAGTAATGCAAGAAATTGGTTTTGGCAATTCAAACAAAGATATTGGTAAAGATAGAGCTGCTGATGCAGCGATGGGAGTAACAACTTATTCAGGTGGTTGGAAAATGAAAATGCAATTATGTGCTGCGACATTAATGAATGCGGATATTCTTATGCTTGATGAACCAACAGGGCACTTGGATATTACTAACATTGCTTGGATAAAAAAATGGTTAAATAATTTTAGAGAAGGTGGTGGATCAATTATTTGTACATCACATGATTCATCATTTTTAAATGAAATGTGTTCTCACATAATTGATTTTCAAAATAGAAAATTAGTTATGTTTAGAAGTAAAGATGGAAATGTATTAAAACATTTTGTTGAAAAGTATCCTGAAAAGAAAGGATATTTTGAATTAAAGAACGATGTAATGAAATTTGATTTTCCTGATCCTGGTAGATTAGAAGGTAGTAAATGTATTTTAAAAATGAAACAAGTTACATTTCAATATCCAATTAGAGATAAACCTACAGTTATGAATATATCATTAACATGTTCTACATCTTCTAGAGTTTCAGTGGTAGGACCAAATGGTGCTGGTAAATCAACTGCTATCAAGTTGTTAATTGGAGAACTTAAACCTTCGTCAGGGGATGTTTGGAAAAATCCAAATTCCAGAATTGCATATGTTGCACAACATGCATTTCAACATTTAGAAAAACATATTACTAAAACACCAACACAATATATATTATGGAGATTTGCAGGAAATGATGATAAAGAAAGTGTTGATTTCAAAGCAGATATTGATGAAGAAAACTTTATCAAGAAAAAATATTATCTTAAACTTGAAGATTTAACTTATGAAATTAGATTATGTAGATCACCTGAACAAGAGAAAAAAGCAGTTTTATTAAATAAAATTATAGGAAGAAGAAATAATAAAAAAGAGAAAACTAAACAATATGAGGTTTGTTGGAAAAATATGGCAAAAGAAAACACAATGTGGGTTAAAAGAGAAATTTTAATGAATATGGGATGTATAAAAGAAGTACATAGATTTGATGAAAAAATGGCAGCAGCTGCTGGTTTAATGGATAAATCTTTAACATCAAGTTCTATTGAAAAACATTTGTTAGGATTCGGAATAGAACCAGAACAAGCAAGTCATACATTGATCGGATCATTATCAGGAGGACAAAAAGTTAAAGTAGTATTGGCAGCTTCATTATGGTTAAATCCACATTTAATCATCTTGGATGAACCTACAAATTATTTAGATCGTGATGGATTAGGTGCTTTAACAAAAGCAATTGAAGTATTTAAAGGTGGTGTAGTAACAATTTCTCATAATAGAGAATTTGCAAATGCTGTTTCTCAAGAAAAATGGATTATGGAATCTGGTAAGTTAAGAAAAGAAGGAGAATCTACAGCAAATCAAGATACGGAAGATAAAGGAAATAATTTAATACAAGCATCTACAGTAAAAGATAGTTGGGGTAATGAAATAAAAGTTGATAAAAGTAAAATAATGGGAGAAAAAGAAAAGAAGAAAGAAATTAAAAATTTACAAAGAGAATTAAAAAGATTAAAGAAAAAAAAAGGATCTGAAGATGAAATTTATGAATTAGAAGATAAGATAGAAGAATTAATGAAATAAAAATTGAAATTAATTAAAATAGAAGTATTTAAATAATAAATTTATTAATTAAATATAATGCCAAAAGATAAATTTGAAGAAATTGCAATCAAACTTGGTTGGCATGTTTGTAAGCAATGTAAAACATTAGTTGTAAATGTCGATAAGGATGGAAATTGCAATCCTCCATGTCGACGTGTAGTTAAAAGTAATAAGAAAATAAAAAAAAATATTAAGTAAATTAATGAAGAAAATATTAAATAATACTTATTTTTTAATTAATTATTTAAATAAGACAAAAGAAACTTTTGTTTCAAAAAAAAATATAATTGACTACACTACATTAACAAAAGAACATAGAATTTTAAATGCGAGCAAGTTTATATATAATGAAATTCCAATTCGTTTTTCAAAAAGAATTAAGGAATTAGAAGACTTGCCTTTTAATATTAATGACGGTCATGAAATATTTACATTAAGAGATTGGTATATAAATTCATTACAAGATATATCATTAATAGAAGAACCTAAAACATATGATGACTGTGAAAATTTTAAAGGAATTATTTTTAATATATTAAATAGACATCAAACAACTTTAATCACTATATCTAAGGGATTAGGTAAATTAAATTTATCTGAAAATAATCAAAATTTAATCAAATATAATAAATTTTTAGAAAACTTTTGTATAAATAGAACAAGAACAAGATTTTTATTGGATAATTATTATTTGTTATTTAATGACGATGCAAATTATATTGGTAATATAAATTTGCACTGTAATTTAAATAATATTATTACTGATACTCTATACGATGCAGAAAGTATAACTGATATAAATAGAATGGAATTTCCAGATATCAAAAAAAATATAATAGATACAGATTTTATATTTAATCAAAATTTTTTGATGTATCCAATATTAGAAATTTTAAAAAATTCAATCGTAGCATGTCAAAATAGAGATAATGCTCAAATAGAAATAGATTTATCAGGTGACAATAATTTAAAAATTTTAAGAATATCAGATAATGGAATTGGTATAAAATATGATGAAATGCCTAAAATATGGAATTTTAGTTATACTACAGCAGATATAAATTTTAGTAATAATTTTGATAGTGATTTTGAAAAATCAAATCCTATTAGTGGTTTTGGTTATGGTCTACCAATATCAAAAATTTTATTAAATTCTATGGGTTGTGATATAAAAATATTTTCAGAGTATAATAAAGGAACTGATACTTATATAATTATAGATCAAAATTATGAATGGTATATTTAATTATTTACAAAGTGCTCCAGCAAATACCATAAAAAAGCAAAAAACAGGAAATATAAATATTGTTATAACTAATAATTTATAAGGTATGTAAACTATACAATTAAAAAATTTAAAACATCTATCTTTATTTAATCTATCTTCTAATAAATCTTTATTTTCATAATATGATACAAATACATTATCATATATATCTTCTGCAGTACCTGGCAAATATTTAAAATATAATTCTTTAAATTCATTATCTAATGTCATTAAAAATTCCATAGCTAGTGAATTTAGAATCATATTTTGAATATCTTTTTCAACAAATACTACCCATATATTAGCTGTATATACTAGTAAACTAAATGAGAATTCTTGAAATGTGTCAAGAATTGCAGATATACTACTAACTCTATTCATTTTTTTAAGACTCAGTGTATTAGTAATATTATCCCATATGAAAAAACTCCTAGAAAAATAAATAAGACAAATTCCACTTATCATCATTTTATTTTCTAAGGTATCATCATTTGCACAAATAGTACTATTATAATTATTAATTTCATGTGAAACTAATGCAGTGTATAGTAGCCATTGCCCTATAAATACAATTATTGGTAATGCAAATATTAATGAAAATATATGAGAACAATAAATTTTATTTATTCTTTTTAATTCTTTATTCATATATCCTCTATATAAATGATATCTGAATAAACTGAACATCCCAAATGACGGAGATGCTTTAACAATATCTGCTTTTTCCTCTGCACTAATTTCTTTATTATCAGCTTTTACTGGAGAGTTATATCCTGGAGATATTTTTTGGACATGTTCTCCACCTAATAGAAGATTATCACATATCTTTAATTTAAAATTTTTAAATATTAAAGGGATTCCTTCACATATATATCCCCAAAATGAATTATTACTATTATTATTTTCCCATGACTTCAATGGTCTTATTATATGATCTTCTGAATTTTCAGAGTCGGAACGACTGTTAACCATTTGTCTTAGTGTGATAATACTAGGATGATCATATATTTTATTAGATTTAGATCCATTATAGCTACTTTTTATATACTCTGTATTTTTGTCATTTTCCACAAGTTCTTCTTTCTTATCCATAAATTCTTTTTAATAATAAATATTAATAAAAAGAAAGGTAAAAATACATATTTCAATTTTAAATAGATGAAATAAATTCCCAATTTAAATATCCACAAATTTTCTTCCATATTCTATCTTGTTCTTTTAATTTATCTTGACTTTTTAATAAAGGAAAACACGGTAAAAAATCATCTAATTCTAATAATTCACAAAATTTATGTAATGTATAAGAATAACTTAAAAAGTTTTTCCTATCCTTTGGGCAATATAATGTAAAAGGTTCTTGACATTGTTTAAACATTTGACGGAACTTTTCTTCAACTTCTCTTGTCATTTTTGGAGGAGGAATACCTGATACTTTGTTTATAATATGTTGTACATGTTCATAATATTTATTATAATTTAATTTTTTCAAAATACTTCTCATTTTTTTAGGTGTTATGAATTTATCTAATAATCTTTGTTTTTTCATTTCTATTAAAATTTTGTCATATACTTCATCGGGTATATCAGTTGATTCTTTTGCTTGGAACTGAGCAAGCCATTCATTGAAGTGATTAATTCTTTTATATGAATAAGCTGTAGCATCAGGTACAGGTTCTTTATAATTTGGCTTATCACTATCGAGAATAACTTCTTCACAGAAACCACAACTAGTACAAATTAAATAACCATCTGATAAATGTAATGTCATCTCTGCTTTACATTCGACATTGGGGCAATATTTTGGCTTAAATTTTTTGTATTTTCCTACTTTTGTTTGCTTATTATCAATAACTTTAAGATATTTTTCTAATAATTCAGCTTTATTATTTGATGATTTTTTTTTTCTTACCAAATTCGAACTGTTAAAAAAATCAACAATTTCCATATGTTTAACATCTCCTTGTTTATTATTCTGTTCATAATATGGGGCGATATAATCAATTGTATTATTATAATATAATAACTCTTCTAAACTTGTATCCATTTTTTCTAACTTTTTATTAATTTCTTTATTTCTATCTAAAAGTTGTGTTTTTTCTTGTAAAGTTTCATTAGTATAATCAATATAAGGAATTTTTTCAATGTCCTTTAATTTATTTAAATTTTTTACAAGCTCTTTTTCAAGTTCTTGTTGTATTAAATCATGACTTTCAAAATATGTAACTTTATCTTTATGCCTCTTGTCCAAAGTCGTTTTAACTTTGTTCCGTTTTGTCATTATAAAGAGTATAAATGTATACTTTAATATTTATTTTTTATTTTTTTTTATATCAAAACATCAAAACAATAAAACGCAGTAAACGCATTGTAAGCTTGAAAACTGTTTAGAAAATATTTTTATTATTATGTATTTAGGACATGAGGATTTACATAAAATAATTATTTTATTGAATGCTCAAAATAAAGGTTGGAAAATTGGCATTTCAGATGTTAAAACTTTTTATTTGATAAAAGATAAAAATGATAAAGATAAAAATGATAAAGATAAGTCATTTGTTGAAGATTTAAAAAAATTATCTAAAAAACCTATAAATTTAGAAAAGGAATTAAATGAGTTAATTAATAAGAAAAATTTATAATAAAATAATGTTATTTTATTATAAATATGTCAGGCGGAATTATGCAATTAGTTGCCTATGGGGCTCAAGATGTTTATTTAACTGGAAATCCACAAATTACATTTTTTAAAATAGTTTATAAAAGACATACCAATTTTGCAATTGAAGCAATTGAACAAACTGTATCAGGTAATAATACTTTTGGATCATCATTAACATGTACAATTGCAAAAAATGGTGATTTAGTTACCAAAATGTATATAAAATGTACAGTTTCATTAACTGGAACTGGTGGTAAATTTGCATGGGTAAACAAGCTAGGTCATGCTTTATTAGAAGAAGTTGAGTTACTTATTGGCGGATCTAGAATAGATAAGCAATATTATGGATGGTTAAATTTATGGTATGAATTAGCAAGAAATACTTCTCATAACAGGGGATATGATATTATGATAGGAAATAATAGTGATATGACAACATTGTCAACTACTGAAAAAACAACAACTTTATATGTGCCATTACAATTTTTTTGTAATAAATTTAATGGTTTGGCTATTCCATTGATAGCGTTACAATATCATGATATAAGAATAGATTTTAAATTAAAGAATGTTAATCAATTAATTGTAAAAGAATCTGTAACAACAACAACAGCTACAATATCAAATATTAGTTTATTGTGTAATTATGTATTTTTAGATTCTGAAGAAAGAAAACGTTTTGCATCTTCAGCACATGAATATTTAATAGAACAAGTTCAAGCAGATTTGAATGAAAAAGTTGATGGATCAAATACAATTTATAATTTAAATTTTAGTCATCCTTGTAAATCATTATACTGGTATATGCAAAACGGCAATTATACATCAGGCAAGTCATTTTTAAGTTATAAACCCGATTCATCATATATATATAGGTCAGGTTATGAAACTGTAAACTTAACATTAATTAATAATGCAACTATTAGATATGTTCTTTCTCAAATGTACTCGAATGCCGGAGTAGTTGCGCTAAGTTTAAATGGCTCTCAAACTGCAACAGCATCAAGTCAAACAACTGCAACTACATATAATCACCATTCTATTACAGCAGGTACAGCTGTAATTAAAGCAAATTATAGTAGTTTAACAAGTATTAATAGTGCAGCAAATACTGCAAATTGTTCAGCAAATGATGTTTCAAATTGGGAAGTTGTTACACCATTGTCAATAGATGATATATCTAAACCAATTACAACAATAATGAATGGAATTACAAGAACAACAGATACTTCAAATAGAGGTCATTCAAATTATGATATTGTAGTATATCAATGGAATAATTATGGAAAATATATTGATGGGTCAGTAAATCCTATATCATCTTCATTATTAAAGCTAAATGGACATGAGAGATTCTCAGAACAATCGAGCGAATTTTTTAATTATTTACAAGCATATGAAACTCATAAAAGTACTCCAAAAGATGGAGTAAATTTATTCAGTTTCTCGATAAATCCTTTAGAGCATCAGCCATCGGGAACTTGTAATTTTTCTAGAATTGATAATGCTACTTTAAATTTAACATTTGATCCGGATGTAACATCAATTTCTGGAAATGAATTATCAATATTTACAATGAATTATAATGTACTAAGAGTAATGAGTGGTTTAGGAGGAATGGCTTATAGTAATTAAATATAGATTATTTCAAAAAATATTATAGAATTTTATTTTTTTTTGCTAATTTTTTTTTATCCATTAATTATATATAAATTATGGGAGGAGGTTTAATGCAACTCGTAGCCTATGGAGCTCAAGACGTTTACCTAACTGGTAATCCACAAATCACTTTTTTCAAAGTTGTCTACAGAAGACACACTAACTTCGCATGTGAAGCCATTGAACAAACTTTCAATGGTACACCTGCTGTAGGTGGCAAAGCCACTGTTCCAATCACTAGAAATGGTGACTTAGTTACCAAAATGTGGTTACACACCACAGTTTCAGAAACAGGTGCTGCTAACACTGCTGCTAATATTGGTTATAATTTAATCAAATCAGTTGAATTACAAATTGGTGGAACCAAAATCGATAAACATTACGGAAGATGGATGTACTTATGGAATGAATTAAGTTCTAATTCTAATAATGACGTTGCTCACAATGCCATGGTTGGATCAGCTGTAATAGCTAATGGCGGCGCTGCTCAAGAACTTTTTGTTCCTTTACAATTTTTCTGCTGCAGAAATGATGGATTAGCTTTACCATTAATTGCTTTACAATACCATGATGTCAGACTTGAATTCGAATTCAACTCACCAACTAATGTAGGAATGTCTAACACTACTTTATTAGTAAACTACATCTATTTAGATAGTGAAGAAAGAAAAAGATTCGCTCAAGCATCCCACGAATACTTAATTGAACAATTACAATTCACTGGTGTTGAATCTTGCTCCACAGCTGCAGGATCAAACAAATTCAGACTTAACTTTAACCACCCAGTTAAAGAATTAGTTTGGGTACACTCGAATGATGCTGCCGACGTATCAGATGCTGATGCAATTACAGACGCTTTATTACAATTAAATGGACATGATCGTTTCTCTAAACAAAATGCAAGATTCTTTGACTCTGTCCAACCACATACACATCACACATCATCTAAAGCAGGTGTCAGTGTATACTCATTTGCTCTTAATCCAGAAGAACATCAACCATCTGGAACATGCAATTTCTCTAGAATCGATAATGCTTCATTAAATGTTACAACTGCAGCAGGTGGAGGTAACATGTATATATATGGTGTTAACTACAATGTATTAAGAATTATGAGTGGTATGGGAGGTGTTGCTTACAGTAACTAATTTTTTTTATCTTAAGATAAAACATTTATTAAATATTAAAAAATATATAGAATTTTAATATTTTTTTTTTATCCATTAATTATATATAAATTATGGGAGGAGGTTTAATGCAACTCGTAGCCTATGGAGCTCAAGACGTTTACCTAACTGGTAATCCACAAATCACTTTTTTCAAAGTTGTCTACAGA
>Ga0209632_10001301_pt1 | contig 25297 bp, 25 predicted proteins | sample COG_10_FD_184754 | JGI IMG/M metagenome (GOLD analysis project Ga0209632, IMG submission 184754) | Pelagic Microbial community sample from North Sea - COGITO 998_met_10 (SPAdes) (version 2) | ecosystem: Environmental > Aquatic > Marine > Neritic zone/Coastal water | place: Helgoland, sampling... | reverse complement strand
ACTTCTGATAAAATAGTTTTTCCTAGATCAGAACTATTACGAGATAAAAACCATCTATAAGGTTGATGCAAATATCCTTCCACTAATCGTTTTCCAATACTGTATTCCTTCATGTAAACAAATCGAACTTGCACATAGGTGGTAAGAGCTTTAAAAGTAAGAGAGACAATTAAAATTAAAAATACCAGCACTCCTAAAAAAAATAAAAACTCTTGGTTAGTTTCTATTCCAAACTTAATTGAGGTTTGATACATGGTGTTTAAAAAAGTGTTTGCCTCAATAAGACTAGGATTTGTAAGAACTGCTATAAAAGGTAAAATAGATGCAATACCAATCGCATCCAATAAAGCCATTATTACGATCATTATGAGTAATAAAACTGCACGTTTACGCTCATTAGGAGAGAGTAAAAATAATAATTTTTTAAAAATTTGCATTTAATCAATAATAACTCAAATATATAATCTAATCTTGGTCAATAATATATTTTAATATTTTCGTGATTTGGATCATTTGGAAAATCTATATTATTTAATTCAAATTGATCCCATTTATCTTTATAGATATTTGCGTGTTTTGAAAAAGTTAACTCAAGTGTGATATTATCTTCTTTAGAAAATGTGTTAACATGGGTGTGAATTAATTTTAACTTAAAGTGTGAAATAAAATCTTTAATTTTATAAGAATATTTATTAATATTATGAAATTCAATGACCAGGCAATTTATTTTATCTTGATTATTTAAAATAAAATTTAAAATATTATATTCATCTCCCTCTATATCTATTTTTAACAATATATTTTCACTGTTCATATATTTAACTACTAAGGACTCATTAAATTTTTTTTGTATAAAAATACATTCAGATTTTAAATCCTTAAATTCTTTAAATTTTTTTATATATGTAAATATTTTCTTAAAATTACATTTTATTATTGATTTTAATAAATAGGTAAAAATTAAAAAGTAAGATGATTGTGGATCAAATAAAACAACATTTTTTATTTGGTAATTTTTATATATTTGTTTCTCAAAATCCCAATTTTCATGAATGCCAAGTGAAATCATCATATCACTTTTTAAAAGGTCATTCTTATTTAGTAAATATCCACCATCGTAATGACTTCCATACCTAATTAGATCTGTTTTATGTTTTGGTATTAACCAATTAGATAATTTCAATTTATCCATGAATATTTAATAATTTATTAATTAATAGTAGTAAATATTAAATTAAATTTTTTATAATACTCTTTAAACTTTGAGTTGGTTTAAAATTAATTAATTTAAAAATTTTACTTGAATTACATTTGTTATATTTAACATCACTTACAAAACCTTTTGATTTTACTATTTTTTTTCTTATTTTAGTAATTTCACTTACTATTTTAATTAATTTTATAATACTTGTGGACTCTTCTGATCCAACATTAAAAGTTTGATTATCACAACTTTTTTTTAAGTTGATTAAATATATACATTTTGCAGCCTCATAAACGCTTGTAAAACATCTTTCTTGAGATCCATCACCATAAATTACAATTTCTTTATCTTTTGTTTTAAATTTTTTTATTAATTCTGGTATGACATGACTCATTTTATCTATTTTATTTTCCTCAAAATTTCCCACTAAATTGAATGGTCTTATAATGTTATATTTAAATCTATATTGTTTACTTGCAGCTTTTAATAACATTTCTGAGGTTAATTTTTGAAAAGCATAAAAATTTTTTGGATAAGAAATCTTTTCATCATCTGTTTCTTTAGATTCTATTTTGCCATTATTTTGATATATCATGCTAGTTGAAATTAAAATTATTTTTTTTAATTTGTATTTTTTAAATGCTTCTATTGAAGCATTTAAAGTAGCAATGAACATTTTTTGATTTTCAATAAATAATTTTGAATAACCTTCATCTAAGTGTTTTATGCCTCCAACATTCGCTGCATTAATTATAATAGAATCACAATCTTTAAGGTGATTTAAAACTTTTTTTTTACTTGAACAATTTATTTTATGAAATGAAAATTTTTTTGAGGAATATAGAGTTTTGCTTCTAGTTTTGTATTTTGATAAATTATCAAGGCCAACGACATTAAAATTTTTTTTTAAAAAATAATTTTTAAGATATGTGCCTAAAAATCCTTCACTACCAGTAATTAAAATTTTTTTATTCAAGTATTAAATTATTTTTTATAAAGTTGATATTATATTTATAGTTTAGCAAATCAAAGATTATAGTTTTTTTTTTAGAACTTTCTATATCTCTTATGATTTTTTCTATTTTTTTAAAATAAAAAGTGAAACCAGATAGTTCTCTGTCTGGATCCTCAAAATCAGGGCAATACAGCTTTTTCTTAAGTAAAATAGCATCACCAAAACATCCACTCATTCTGTACTTTCCGTAAAAATTTGTTTTATTATTTAATGAAATTAAAAAATCACATTTATTTCCAAATCTTAAAAACTCTTTATCATTAAAATATTCTTTTGAAATAATTCTTTTACATAATTTTGAAAATCCTTTCACTTTACTTATAGCAAATGCACCATTTGCAGCTCCTAGAAAGGTTAGTGTTACCTCTTTTTTTAAAAAATATTTATTTTTCAATAAATTATGTAGTTGTTGATAATTCTTTCGTTTTTCATCAACCATTCCAAGTATTCCTATATTTAGTTTTTTTTTATTAAATTTGAAACTAATCTTTAATTTTTTTTGAGGATATGCGTAATAAATAGTAAAAATTTTTTTATTAGAACAATTCTGCTTACCAAGATAATTAATAAGTTTTTTTTTTAAGTAATTACTTTCACAAACTATTATTTTGCATTGTCTAAGATAAATATTTCTTAAATTTGAATACAGTATTGGTTTATTTAATCTCGAATTAATGTTAGGAAAATATCTATGCAAACCTCTTAATTGCAAAATGACTTTTTTATTATAAATTAATAAAATTATTGTATAGAGAAGAAAATTATAAAAAAAATTAATATTATTAATTAAACCTTTTGGGTAATCAGGATACTCATGTGGAGTGGAAAAATAAATATATCTATATTTGTAACCATTAAAAATTATATAAAATAGAATAAAAATCTTTGGTAATTTAAAAATAATTTTTTTCTTATTTAATTTTATTTTATCTTTATTTTTTTTGTCTATTAAAAAATAGCAATCAAAAAACTTTTTAAATAATTTAAAATTATCTAGAGCATTTCTATGATGTGCGGTAAATTCAACTAGTAGAAATTTTTTTTTATACATTATTTATTTAGTTTTAAGACTTAGCTAAAAAAAGTAAAATAGTATGAATTAATTAATATTTATATATAAAATCAGCTTAAAATGATATTATTTAAAGCGCTACCCTTTTATAAATTTATTTTTTATTGAAGATTTTTTAATTGCCAAAGCAAGTTCAAGGGATTTTTTTCCAGCCGTAATATCGGCTTCAGATTTTTGTTTCTTTCTTATACAATTTAAAAAATATTTCATTTGAGATAAATACATGTCATTGTGATCGTAGTCTTTAGGGTAATTTTTAATAATCTCTTTTTTAGTATTATAATTATGTATTATTATATTTTTTGAAAATAAGTCCCATTTAATCGAACCTTTATCTCCTAAAATATGTATTCCACGTTGATAGGGTCTTTGTAAATAATCTATATGTAAGTTTAATTTTAAACCATTTGAAAACTTCATGATAACATCAGCTATATCTTCTGTTTCAATTTCTAGTGATTGTGTTTGTCCAAGTATGGCGGCTAATTTTGTTGGTTTGCCAAACATCCAATGTATTAAATCTATTTCATGTATAAAATCTAACACTGCCCCACCACCTAGATTTATTTTTGCGCTATACATCTTCCTATAATCTTCATCTGGATGCCAGAATGGCAAATACATTCCACCCCAAAAGTTAGCCCATAAAATTCTGCCGATAGTACCTTTTTCTATGTATTTTTTTACTGTTGAGGGACCAAAATTAAATCTCATATTCGATCCTACATGGCTAATTAATCCTTTTTTTTTTACTTGATTTTCAATAACACTTAGGCCTTTAAGTTCAATTGCTAAAGGTTTTTCTATAAACACATTTATATTTTTATTAATTACTTTATTTGCATGAGAAAGATGAAAGCTATTTGGGCTACATATAAACACACCACTCAAATTTTTTATTTCTAACATTTCATCTAGATCTTTATAAGTTTTAATCTTAAATTTTTTTTCAACTAGATCTCGACGAGATTTATTTCGATTCCAAGCTACAACTTCTTGCCCCAAGTGAAGTAAGTTCCCAATATGGCTTCGACCTATAGAACCACATCCTATTATTGCGAATTTCATATTAACTTTAACATTAAAATGTATTTTTAAATTTTTTATATAAATACTCAGCACGTTCCCAATCATCATGAGTATTGATGTCACAAGACCTCATTATGGGCATCTTGTATGATTTTGTTTTTTTTGGAAGCCAAGTTTTTTGGTTTAAAAATTCTTCAACTTTAGTCCAACAAAAACTACTATTTGTACAAACAACTGTTGGCCGTTTCATATTACTATGTAGCAAATGAGGGAAATAAGGTTTCATAAAATTATTTGCAAGTAATTCATGTCCAGAAAAAAAAGGAAGCTCGTATTCTGATGTGCCTACTACCGCATCTGCGTCTGCAAGTATTTTATAAGAATTAATAATATCTGATGGAAGTGTCATCGGTGAAGTAGCCCAAATCAAACAGAAATTATCAAATTTTATATCTTTTTTTATATATTCATTTAAAGTGTGTTCACAAACAGAGTCAAGTGAAGCATCATCATGAGCAAGTGCTTTAGGTCGCATAAACTTTGGTGGTATGCCAGCCTCTTCACACAATTCAACTACCTCATCTGACTCTGTTGATACGTGAACTTCATCAAATAAACCAGAATTAATTGCACAATCCACTGAATATAAAAATATTGGACGTCCAAAAAATTTTTTTATATTTTTTTTTGGTACTCTTTTCGAACCAATTCTTGCTGGTATAATTGCTATATTTTTAGTCATAGATCTTAAGTATAATTTTTTTTATATTGATGTTTTTTATATTTATTTTACATATAAACAATATAAAATAAAATTATTAATAAATTTCTATACTTAATAGCCAAATTTTCTAAAATGATAACTTTCAGTAATAAAATTAAAAAAATAATAGTCTTTATATTATCAATTTTACTAATTGTAATTTTTTTTAATTCAATTTTAGAACTCTACATGAAAAAGAATATTATTTTGAGTAAAATAGGTATTAATATGGATCCAGAACATCATAATGAAAAAAGATTTTTAATAAATCCTTTAAAACAATCATTACGTAAAATACCTCCAAAAAATATTAAAGATTTGAAAATTAATGATAACAGTAATGTTTTTGGACAATGGTCTGCTCCAATTGATTGGAACGTGACTGCTATACATTCAATATTACTTCCTGACGAAACGGTTATGACATTTGGAACATTTGGTATTGAAAATAAAGAGAAAGATAAAGATATCAGAGCAAATAAAAAGATAACCCTTACAGATGGTAGAGAGCTTGAGAGGGACGGTGGGTCTCATCAGTGGAGACATCATGATGTAAATAGTGGAATAGATTTCGATATCTGGGATCCAAAAAAAGGTGTTGGTGATGATTCTCATTTTTTATTTAAGCAGCCAGTAGTGATGGATGCATTTTGTTCAGTTGTGCGAGTAATAGATAATAATAGAGTTTTTATTTTAGGTGGAAATAAAAATGAAGATACGAATCTACCTGACACACAAAATCAAACTATGTTTTATGATATTAAAAATAAAAAGTTTGATCTTTCAAAAAATTTAAACTTTAAAAGATGGTATGCTTCAGCTGTGATTACTGGAGATCAAAAACTTATACTGTTTGGTGGAGAGGACGTAGTTACTAAAAAATTAAGCACAATTCCAGAGATGATTGATTTAACAAATATAAATCAAGGATGGCAAGTGCTTGAACAAGCAGAGAGCAATGATTTATTTGGCAATAAAGATGCTGATGAATGGAATTATCCAAGAACATTTTTAGCTTCAGATGGAAATATTGTTGGTATTTCATACAATAAAACTTGGGTAATGGACACGAACAATAATTACCGATTAACAAAAACTGGTGAAATACCCCTTGAAACAAGTGGCATAAAGGGAACTTTGGAGCATTCAAATCCAAATTTTGAAAATAGTAAAAAAAATTTAAAGTTATTGACTATTGGAAGTGCCGTTGGGTCTGAAAATTCTGTTGTGATGTTTGATAAAGATAAAGTTATAGTTTTTGGTGGAGAACAACAAGGTAATGAATATTCACCATCAAATAAAGTATTCTTAATTGATTTTTCAAATTCGTTTAAGCCTAAAATAAAAGAGTTAAATTCAATGAACTTTGCTAGAGCTAATGGAAATGCAACAATTTTACCAGATGGTAATATTTTCATTAATGGTGGACATTCATATAGTGATTTAGAATTCAGCGTTTTTACACCTGAAATTTATAATCCTAAAACTCAAGTAACTAGCATGATGGATAAATCATATTTTAGAAGAAATTATCATTCTACAAGTTTGTTATTGCCTGATGGTAGAATTTTAACAGCAGGTGGTGATGTTTGGAATGCTGAAATTTTTTATCCTCCTTACTTATTTGCAAAAGACATTGATGGCAAAACAGTATTAGCAAAAAGGCCTATAATAAATGATATAATTAAAAATATTAAACGAGGTAAAAATGTTGATATTTCAATTAATGGAGAAGTTTCCAGAGTAACTCTAATATCCACTGGATCTACAACGCATGCTCAAGGCTCTGAGAGTAAGTTTAGAAATATTGATTTTACAAAAATTTCAGATAATAAAATTCAAATAAATTTAGATACCAACTCTAATGATATAGTAAACGGAAACTATTTGTTATTTGTATTAGACTCTAAAGGTACTCCATCTGAGGGTAAAATAGTCTACATAAATTAAATACTTTTATTCTCGGTCACTATTCTATTATTAGATCGAAATTAAAAAACTTGTTTGATGAGCTTGTAAAAATAGGAGGTTTAACTTATTTAATGTTTAAATGATCCATTTAATTTTGACTTTAATTTAGGTATTTGTTGTATCAAAGAACTTTTCCCCAATCCAAATATTAGGTAATTCTTACTGAGCTATCAAGAAATTTTTTGTATTTTTCAAAACGTTTGGCATCAATGGTGTCATCTAAAGATCTAAATCTCATAGCAATATTGATACGCGGAATTTCAGATAAATTGGGAGGTGCAAAGTGAACAATATTACAATGATGTAGAAAAAGATCTCCAGCTTTCAATGAATAGTAGTCTGATTTATCTTTTTGGTCATTTGTTAAAACCACACCACTTGAAAATCCTGGCACTTTACTAGGATTATGATCTAAATCAAACATGTGTGATTCAGGTAGAACAGCTAGAGCACCATTCTCAAAACTTTGATCATTTACACAAATAGATAAAAATTCTAAATTTAATAAATTCCTTTCATTAAAGAACAAGGATTTTTTAAACTTAGAAACCCAAATTGAAGTACAAACAAATACAATTGACAATGTAGTAAACGAACAAAACATTGATAACATTGATGTTCTTAAAATTGATATTCAGGGTAATGAGGATAAAGTTCTTGAGGGTTCAAAAATATTATTAAAATCAAATAAAATAAAGTTAATTGAGTTAGAGCTAATTCTTGGGTTTGGTTATCAGAGGCAGATGTCATTTTTTGATATAGAAAAAGTGCTGAATCCATTTGGCTATCGATTAATAGCAATAGATAATGCTTCTAATGTTATAAGGTGGTCTATTTATCAAGTTAACTTGATTTATGTAAATTTAGAATTATTTGATAAAATTAAGCATTTACATTATGAAAATAAAGGCATTAAAAATATTGTAAATAAAACAGATTATAATAATCCTTTTAACTACTAAAAAATTAAATTTTGTTCTTCATATATTGTCTAATAATAAGCATTCGATCACTTAAAAAACTAATTAAAAAAATCTTCTTAACTAAATATTTAAGATTGTTAAAAAAAATTTTATTTAACATAATATTTATAATTTTTGAAAAGTTTTCTATTCGTTCGTTTTTTTAAATTTCAATTTGAATTAAAACAAGATTTTTAATTATCAAATATAGACAAATCTAAAGTTGGTTTAAATTTTTTTATAGTTTTAGCTGGGGCTCCTACTACCACAACATTGTCAATAATATTTTTAGTGACTACAGCACCAGCACCAATATAAACATTTTCACCTATGACAAGATTAGGTAATATAGTTGCATTGGTTCCAATTATTGAAAAATTGCCTATTTGTACTCTTCCAGCAATTGATGCACCTCCCATAATATGGACGCCATCTCCAATAATACATTCGTGATCTAAAGTTGAATTTGTATTAAGAATACATTGTTCTCCAATCTTAGAAAATTTATTAGCAACAGCTCCAGGCATAACTTGTATCCCGTCTCCAATTTTATCTATTTGATCCAAAATTGCATAATTGCTGATTATGTTTAGGGGCAACAAGCCTCTATCTTTAAGTTTTTCTGCTGTCTTAAATCTTGCCAATCCATTTTCTCCACCAATACATACTACAAAATGAGTAGCTCGCTCACAAAGTGTATTCAAATCAGATTTTTTATTATAAAGTTTTATTTTACTATTAAATGAAAGTTCAGTTAAAGTATTATCAAAAATACCTATTATCTCTATTTGATAAGAATAAATCTCCATAATCATTTCAACAATTATACGAGCTTTACTTCTGCCACCCCAAAATAAAACTTTTTTTTTAATCAATTAAATACCTCTAAAATAAATTCAGCAAAATAAATTAACTTATAATAATAATAAAATTTTTATAACTAACTTTCATTTTGAAATTCTTTAAAAAATAATAATCCTAACTTCTTAATCATTCCTTGTGCCATATAAGCTCTTTTTGATACAAACATATGATGATCGCGAATATTCTGAGCTGGTTTGCTTACTGAGCCAGCACCTCCTATAATGATAGATTCAAGAGTTAGTTCTCCAATAATAATTCGATTCCACACCTCATTTTCTGCTATGTAATTTATATCATTTGTTGAGACTGGATCTTTAGGAAGTTTTAATCTTATTTTAATGCATGATTTATCATTTGTATATTTTTCATATGCTCTGTTTATAAAGTTTTCCAAGGCATTAAGACAATACTTAAAAATACTAATTTTATCATCTGTTGGGTAAACAACATTATGCCCTATATTTACTGACGCCCCTGGTAATAATTGAATATAGCTTTTTTTTTTTGATTTCAAAAATAATTGAGCCAACTCATTCATTGATTGGCCATCTAGATCGATATCTTTATAATTAAAAAGTGATTGATTTGCATAGTAATACATTTGACTTAATCCAAGAACATTCATGTTGTTTTCTGTGCCACTAAGATATTCTTGAAATCTATCATCTAAAATTTTTTTTGCTTCTACTTTATTAATGTTTTTATAGTTAACTGGAAAAGAGTCTGCTACACCAAATTGTATCAAAAGATAAACATTATTAATATTGTATCTGCTAACAACATCTTTAATTTTTAAAGCCATCTCATCTGGCCATTTATGCCAATTATCATTTGCATGAATAATTAAAAAATCAGGCGTTTCAATTGTTATAACTGCATCATAATGAGTGAAATCAGGATTTACAAACTGGCGAATATTAAATGTGCCAAACCTTTCACCTTCTCCAATTGATTTAGCAATAACACCTAAGTTTTTGTTTAATCTATTTTCCAGACCAGGCGTAGCAAATTTTGGATAAAAAAATATTTTTTTTTTTAAATGATGTTGAATAAACCAATCATCTAAATGATCATCATGGCCATGAGATACAATTATGCCTGTTTTGTCGTCTGAATTAATTAAATCCATTACATTCGAGCATAAAGGTGATGGATTTTGATACCAACTTCCAAATGCATTTGAGACGTACCAAGGATCAGTAACAAGAGTTGATCCACTATGCTCACATTTAATTGACGCATGATTAATAAAGTCAAAAACTTTCATTTAATAAATCTTAAGCCTTTCTTCTAAAATTTTCTTGAGCTCTTTCTACTTCTCTCAATCCAAAAATTTCTTCTCCAAAAATTTTTTCTAAGTTTCTAATCTCCTCTACTAATTTTCTCATTTGAGACTCAGTAATTGAAACAACAGAATCAACACATTCAAAATTATCATCTATTTTAAAATGTTTCTCCAATATTTGGGCGCCTGCTGCGGCTGCATAGATAGGAACTTTTATATCATTAGTATGATCGGATTGACCAATTATACATTCGCCATATCTATCTTGTAATTTATATAGATTTGATAAACTTGAGTCTTTTTCAATCGTTGGATAAGAAGAAATGCAATGTAAAATTGCAATTTTTTTAGTACCCTTTTTTAAGATATTATAAGCTTCGTCTATTTCTTTTAAGTTTGACATCCCAATTGACATAATAACAGGCTTACCTGTCTCAGCTATCTCGTTTAAAATTTTATGATTTGTTAAGTCAAATGATGCTACCTTATAAAAGTCTACCCCAATATTATTAAGATAATTTACACTTTCTGTATCAAAGGGTGTTGAAAAAAAATCAATTTTTAGTTTGTTTGAATAATCTTTTAATTCTTTAAAGGCTTCAAATGGAAGTTCTAAATTTTTAAGTAGCTCAAAAATTTCAAAGTTACCTTTGGGGGCTCTTTTTTCTGTTAAATAGGTTTGAAATTTTACAGCATCAACACCTGAACTTGCTGCTGAGTCAATTAATTTTTTTGCTACATTGACATCGCCTCTATGATTGATACCAATTTCTGCAATTATATATGTTCGATTATTTGTATTAAATCCAAAATTTTTTAAGTTTTTAATTGTCATAGATAATTTATTTATATTAGTGGTCTAATTTATAATATTAGAATTTAATATCATAGAAAAAAAAATAACCTAATTTTTATCGATACATCAATTTTTTAGTAAAGATGACAAAATATTAATTACTCTTTTTGATCCTCTTCCATCAATCAAATTTTTTCCTTTTTTACATAAATACTTTCTATCTTTAAAGGAATTTATTATACTCTCTAAAGTAAAGATAAATTTTTTTTTATCAAGTAGCATTTTTTTACTTCCTAACTTTACCGCACCTTTAATCTCTAAATTTCTTAAAGTTTTTAGTTGATGTTTATATTGAGGCAAACCAATTACAGGAACTCCCATTGATAAAGCATAAAAAACAGTATGGCCACCTGATAGTATAGCAAGGTCAGCTTTTGAAAGTCTTTTAAGATAATCCTTAGGTCTTACTAATAAATTAACTTTTATGTTTTTAAAATTATTTAAATCTTTTACTTCTTTTTGCCATTTTCGAAATAATTTATTTTGTTCTTGTCCAACTAAAAGATCAATTTCAAATTTTTTTTCTTTTAACCACTTATTTTTTTTTAAAATTTGAAGAAAAAATCCAATTAAATTACGGTCATCATAACCTCCAAAAGAAACCGAAATATGCTTAACCTTTTTTTTTATTTTTTTTTTTATATATTTGCTAACATCATCTAAAAACAAATAATCATAACCTACGTAAATATTTTTTTTTGATTGCTTTCTATGCAAAACACCGTTTATCACAATATCAGCAAGTTTTGTTCCAGAACCATTATCATCAAAAGATATAATTGAACAATTACTGTTGGATAACATCTTCATCCAATTATACTTGGTTGATAATCTATCAATAATTAAAACTGAGGGATTTAATTTTTTAAGAACATCGGCTTCACGTTTAGTATTCCATTTTAAATTTTGATCTGATGTTTTTTCTAAAAAATAACTTGATTGTTGTACAAGACGGTAACCAATATCAAAAAATTTATTCTGTCTTGTAACAAAGCCTATTTCGTTAATATTACAAAATTTACTCTTAACAAAAGCATTAGCTAAATTAACACATCTAGTAACATTGCCAGTTCCAATCTCAGGTAAGTTTGCCCCATCACACCTAAAAATAATTTTTTTTTTTTTCATAACTTTTAATTAGCTCAGGCAATTAGAAATATTAAATTACCATACAGTAGCCCCACCATCTACTATGAGGTTGTGACCATTTACATACGAGGCATCATCAGAAATTAAAAATAAAATAGGACCAACAATTTCATCCGCTTCTGCTAATCGACCCATAGGACATATTTTGGCATAAGATTTTTGAAAATTTTCACTTTGAGGATTAAGATAATTTCTTATACCTCCTGGTGTTACAGAATTTACTCTTACATTTGCTCCATCATGTAAAGCATTAACAGAAAAATATTTTGTCATTTGCACAACACCAGCTTTAGTAGCACCATAAATTTCAGAATTTTTTCTTGAAGGGTCAGAAGAGTAAATTCTAGGATCAGGAGCAACAACAGCATAGTGAGATGCAATGTTAACTATTGATCCAGAATTTTTTGATTTTATGCAATATTTCATAAAAATCTGCATACAAAAAAAAGTACCTTTTAAATTCACATCTGTAACCCAATCAAAATCTTTTTCTTCTCTTTCCATCCAAGGGCTAAATATACTTACACCCGCATTATTAATTTGTGCAGTAACTTTTCCAAAACGACTTAAGCCATCACTGAATGCTTTTTCGATTTCATGTTTTGAACGAATATCAGTTTCATGCAGTAAAATATTATCTTTATTCCAGTTATATGTTTTTGCTACTTTTTCCATATTCTCTTTGGATTGATCTAAACCTATTACTTTTCCACCACCAAGAAGAATTTCATTAGCTATTTTTTGACCTAACGATCCAGAGACACCACTTAACATTATTACTTGTTTGCTTAAATCAATTTTATTTTTCATAGGAAATTACTTTTAGAAATATACTAAAAATCAAATTTTAAAATAGTATTAATCACTTTAAGATGTTGTTTATCAGTTATATTATAAAAAAATGGCAATCTAACAATTCTCTTACTTATCTCTGTTGTTATAGGGCAATTATCTTTTTTAATGATAGATCTTTTTTTAACAAACGGAGAAATATGTAGGGGTTGATAATGTGAAACGGCTATTATTTGATTTTTAGATAAATAATTTATAAACTTATTTCTTAACTTTTCATTAGGTAAAAGCAAATAATACATGTGATATGATTGTTTACAATAAGATGGGATCGAAGGTTGAATAATATAATTTTTATTACACCAATAATTTAAATTTTTGTGATATTTGTCCCATATTTTTTTCCTTTTAGTTTGAATTTTTTTTAAAAGTTCTAGTTGATATAATAGAACAGCAGAAAGTATATCTGATAATATATAACTTGAACCTTTGTCTACCCAGGTATATTTATCTACTTCACCCCTTAAAAACTTTGATCTATCAGTACCTTTTTCTCTTATAATTTCTGCTCGTTCATAAAAATTTAAATCATTTATAATTAAGGCTCCACCTTCGCCACAAGTTATATTTTTTGTTTGGTGAAAACTTAGTGTTGACATATGGCCAATACTCCCTAATTTTTGATCATGATATTTGCCAAATAATCCATGAGCATTATCTTCTATAATACACAAATTGTATTTATTTCCTATTTTCATTATTTCATTCATTTCACAAGAAACACCTGCATAATGAACAACTATTATTGCCTTTGTTTTTTTTGTGATTAGATTTTCTATTTTTGTTTCATCGATGTTTAAAGTATCAAGTTTTATATCGGCAAAAACTAATTTAGCTCCATGCATATAAAAAGCTAAGGCAGTGGAAACAAAAGTATAAGATGGAACAATAACCTCATCACCTGGTTTTAAATTTAGTAAAATTGACGTAATTTCTAAAGAATGTGTGCATGAGGGTGTTAAAAGTATTTTTGCTAATGGATTTATTTTTTTTTTTAATAAATTCTCAACTTTTTTTGAAACAGGTTGAGCGCCAGAAATTTGATTGTTTTCTATAACGCCCATCACATAGCGTGCATCATTGCCAAGCATTACGTTTTTAGAAAATGGTATCACATTTTTCATTTTAATCTTTAGAGATATTTATATCTAATATGTTTTTTTTAAAAATATTATCTTAGTTTTAATTGGCAATATTTTATATTTAATTTAATATTTTAATTAAATATTGACCGTATTCACTATTTTGTATTGGTTCTGCAAGTTTCATAAGCTGATCTTTTGATATATATTTTTTACTATAAGCAATTTCTTCTAAACAACCAATTTTCAAACCTTGACGAGTCTCCAGAACTTCAAAATAACTTGATGCTTCATGTAAGGTTTTATGAGTTCCAGTGTCTAGCCATACAACTCCTCTACCTAAAAGTTCTAAATTTAATTTATTGTTATCTAAATAATACTTCAGTATATCTATTATTTCTGTTTCTCCTCTTTTTGAGGTTGTAAGTTTTTTTGCAATATCGGATGGATTTTTATCGAAAACATATAGTCCAGTTATTGCATAGTTTGACTTTGGTAAATCTGGTTTTTCCTCAATAGATTTCACTTTGTTGCTTTTGTCAAATTCTATAACTCCATATTTACCAGGATCAGAAACGTTATAACCAAAAATTGTTGTAGTATTTTTTTCAAAACTTGGGATAAGGTATTTATTTATAAAAGTATCAGAATGAAAAATATTATCTCCCAAAATCATACAAACACCATCATCGCCAACAAAATTTTCAGCTATTATGAATGCATCAGGTATTCCACTTGGTTTTTCTTGAATTGCAAAATTAATATTTAAACCTAATTTTGAACCATCTCCCAATAATTCTTTAAATAATAAATTATCACGAGGAGTAGTTATTATGAGAATATCTTTGATATCTGCCAACATTAGTGTTGATAAAGGGTAATAAATCATAGGCTTATCATACAATGGTAGTAGCTGCTTTGACATTATGTTGGTCAGAGGCTTCAGTCGAGAACTGGATCCACCTGCAAGTATTATTCCTTTTATATTTTTTTTTATCATAATTTTATAGCAGTTTTACTTTTGATATTTTTATAATTATCAATATTTTTTAAATACCACTTTACAGTTTTTTTTATTCCAGTTTCAAATTTTTGTTTAGGCACCCAATTTAGTTTTTTTCTTATTTTTCTTGCATCTATTGCATATCTTTTATCATGACCAGGTCTATCTCTTACAAAATAAATTAGCTGCTTATATTTTTTAACTTTTTTATGCTTACTTGGGTGTAACTGATCAAGTGTTTTACAAATTTTTTCAACTACTTCTATGTTTTTAATTTCATTTTTGCCTCCAATATTATATGTTTCGCCAATCTTACCATTTAAAGCAACTTTCAATAATGCTTCGACATGATCGTCAATATATAGCCAATCTCTTATTTGCTTACCATTTCCATAAATTGGAATTTTTTTACCCTTTAATGCGTTTAAAATAGTTAATGGTATAAGTTTTTCAGGATGTTGGTTGGGACCATAATTGTTTGAACAGTTTGTTATTACAGTTGGTAATTTGAATGTGCGCTGCCAAGCTCTTACAAGATGATCTGAACTAGCTTTAGAGGCAGAATATGGTGAACTTGGCATATACGGTGTTTCCTCTCGAAAAAAATCTTTTTTATTTTTTAAATCTCCATAAACCTCATCTGTAGAGACATGATGGAATTTGAAATTTTTTTTTCGATTATTAGATAAACTTAGCCAATATCTTCTAGTTTCCTCAAGTAAGATGTACGTTCCTAAAATATTAGTTTTTATAAATTCACTTGGGCCATTTATTGATCTATCAACATGTGACTCGGCAGCCAAATGCATAATTATGTCTGGCTTAAATTTTTCTAAAATTCTACGGATTTTAGGAGCATTACAAATGTCAACTTTTTTAAAGAAATATCTTTTTATATCTTGGCAATCATTTAGAGCTTTCAAATTACTTGCATAAGTCAATTTATCAATATTGTAGACTACGAAATTAGTTTTCTGTATTATATATCTTATAAGTGAAGAGCCAATAAATCCTGCTCCACCAGTAATTAAAAATCTTTTATTCATATCGAAATCTCTAACATTAAATAGTTATTTTTCACAATTAATTTTGATTAATATTTAGGCAATATAAGTGTTACCTAAAAATAATCAATTTTCACTATTTAATGACTTCACATTAAATTAATTTATAAAAGCAAATCTTATTCATAACATACAAATTATTCTTAAATTTTTAACTATAGATTTCTTGTACTTTTTTACAAATAACTACTATATGATGAAAATATTTATTAAAAAATTAAATTATTTTTTTAAAAATAAATAAAACAAATTAATTAAGTTGATGTGATTATATTACATAATAAAAAAATTATTATATTTCATAATAGAAAAACTTCAGGCACATCGTTAGGAATGTTAATGTCTCTAATTAGTAGCAAAAATGATCATATTACATTTCATAATGTGAACTTAAATATAGATAAAAAAATAATTAATAAAATGAATTTAAATAATAATTTATTGAATCTTGATTTTATTGAGTCGTCAAAAAAAATTATACGTAACTCAATATTATTTTTTTTAAAAAAAATATTAATAAAAAGATTCAAAAATAAGAAATATGTAGTTCCTTTTATAATTTATAAATCTAAATATTATGGACATACAACACCTGAAGACTTTAAAAATTATATTAGTGCTAAAATTTATAATAATTACTCTAAATTTTCAGTTTATAGAAGATTTTCAGATCAACTTTACAGTATGTATAACCATGTTATGTCTTATGAAAAATTTATAAGTTATGAAAAATGGGTATCAAAAAATTTAGATAGTTTTTATAAAAGTTCATTAAAATTCTATGTTAACGATCTTCATTTTTTTAATTTCCACAATATGGAAGATTCTTTAAAAGTATTTTGTAAAAAATTTAAAATAGATAAAAATTTAGTTAGACAATATAAAAAAGTAAAACTTCGCTCAAAAAATACTAAGTTTCCTAAAATATTAAAAAAAAAAACTAAAGAAAAAGTTATGATTAAAGAAAAAATTATTTATAAATTAGTAAAACATAAATTATTATCTAAATAATAAATTTTTTTGGAGGTGTTATTTTCTCTGAAATTTTAATTAAAAAAAAATTTTTTTCTAAAAAATATTAAAAAATTAATTTAAACACCCTGTTTAAATAATTTGATTTTTGAATATTTTGATAGGAAATCATTATTCTAAGAAATAAGCGATATTCTATGAGTTTTTTTAAATTCTAACATATAATTTTTAACTCCCATTTGCATGATCATTTCAAAATAATCATCTCCTTTTATAAAATCATTTTTCCAAAAAAAATTTAAAATTTTATATTGCGTTATAGGGTCATGATTTTTTGCAAAAGCTGATGCTACTAACTTCGCATGAACATTTTCTTCATAAAAATTATAATTTTTTTTAATTTTTTTTGTAAGATATAAATCTGAATGAAAAATAGTTACTTCACCAGGGTCAAATCTTGCAAGATCAAGCACAATGTTTGGTATTGCCATCAACGTTCCACTAAAGAGTGCTAAATTAAACATTCTTATTGTCCTAAAGTTTACACTGACCCTATCTTCTAAATTAAGTTTAAATATAACTTTTTTAGAGTCTGATATGCTTTTATTAATTATCCAAGAATTACTTTGAATATATGGTGTGATCTCATCTTTTAAAATTTTAAGAGTATTAATGGTATTAAAGTAGTTTATATCACACCTTATTCTCTTAGTTGCATAGTCAAAATTTGCTTGTTCTTTAGTATAATTAATTCGTATAACTACATCAGCTTCATTAATTTTCTTAACATCATTTTTATTTGTAAATGACGGTCCTACTATTGAAATTTTTTTTCCTTTAATGAATTTTCTAAAAATTAAATCTTCATCAGTATCAATATTGTTTAAAATTTCTTTATTTTCATTATAATGGTATTTAATCATAATATCTCTGAGATGTGATAATGACTTTTCTTCTTTGACCCACCAGGATTTTACTGAATTAAATAATCTCATAAATTTTTCGTTTTTTTTACGCTCTTTTAATAGTGGTAATAATTTATCAAATTCATTAAAATTTTCTGATTCCAATAATGCTGACAATTTGGCTTTTATCTTCCATGTTTTGCCATTGTTTAGATTTGAGGTATATTCTAAAGCTTGATCCATGGCTTTGTTTCGAAAAATATATGCTAATTCAAGCAAGCCTATACGAATGGAAAAAGCATATATACGCAATGTCTCCCAATATTCTAGAGAATTAAAATTTGAGTTTTTAATTTGAGATATAAGATATTCATTTAATTCTCGATATTTCTTTTCATCAAATAAACAAGATAATAATATAAAATTTTTCCAATATTCATCATCTATTAAATTAGATCTAACTCCCAATTTTTTGAAAATTTGATGCAAAGAGTGAATTTTATTTTTTTTAAAAGGTAGGTCATGTAAGTTATTTGTAATTTTTTTATAATCCTCATAACAATCATCCATTACATTGCCAATAGAAGAAAGAGAATAGCTTTTAAAATAAATTTTCTTATGTTTTAAGATTGTTGGTATAAATCTATTATATATATTCTTAATAAATTTTAAAATTTTTTTATAAGTAAATTTATAAATAATCATATGTAAATACAAAATATTGTATTCTATTTTCAAGTTTTATTAATAAATCTGTAAATTGTCTATAAATTTAAAAAATTGTCTTATAATTTTTTTAACTCCAATTAATTATCTTAAAAAAAAATTTAATTTACTGAAAAAATAATCTTATAAAACTTAGTCTTTTTAGAATTCACTATTAAACCTTTTAATACTAATGTTGCCTAATTCAAAACTACTTTCATATTTAAGTAAAAGTCTAGATAAATTTTTTAAAGATTTTTCCTTAAAATTTAATCTTTAACGCAATTAATTAAGTTTAATATAATCTACTCTTTTATTAATATATTTATTTTTTACAAATTCATTAATGAAGGGTGATAGTTCTAAAAAGTTTTTGTATTTTTTTTTTACTAAATTACTAGTAAATACATTAATTTTTATTTTTTTGTTACTAAAATAGAAAGAACTAAATAATATGGTTGAATATGCAGAATAAATTTCTTTAATCTTAAAAAATTTTAAAATAACTTCTGCAGGAATTGCTTTATATTTTTCATTTAAAAAATAAAATTTTATTTTTTCTTTTTTAAAAAATTTTTTTAAATAAATTGAATATTTGTTATTTTTATAAGTATTGGTTGCTTTTGGTTTGATCAGAAAAGTAAGATTTTTTTGATTTATCATTTTTTTTGCTATCTGATTGAGAAATTTTTTATAAATATTAAAATTATATTGTTCTGGTATTTGTAAGTACACATATTCACAATTTTTTATTTTTATTTTACTTAAATTTTTCTTATAGAAATTAAATATCTGATTAAATCCTTTTCTGTAATTTAAATTAAAATATTTAATTATATAATTATTATTAATCAGCTTTTTTTTATCAAATATTTTTCCACATGGCCCATAGTAATAAATTTCAGGAGGGATAAATATTCCTTTAATCTTAAAAAATATTGAAGTTACTATCATTTTCATCCAGTATTTTACATCATGAATATACTTATAATCTTCATATACAAATGACAAAAAATTTCCTGACCCATGCTCCAAAAAATATAAATTTATATTATTAAATTTTTTACAGAGTTTATTAAAATAAAACGTACTTGATGAATAATAAATATTTATTTTTTTATAATTTTTGAAATTGATTTTTTCAAATTCATCATAAGTTGTATTTAATATTTCATTTGAAATATTTTTTAAATTAGAAAAATGATTTATTCCAAAAAAATTTTTAATAGGATTGGTTCGCTTTCTTTTAAATGTGTTATATGAATAATTTTTATGAACAAAAATAATTGTGAATTTTTTTTTTAATAATGTAATTAATTCATTTGATATTTTTTGCAAGTTAAAACTATTTATAATTATAAAATTATCTTTTTTCTTAGATTTACTCTTCGAAAGAATTAAATACAAAGAGTAAACAGTTCTTGGCATGAATATGTTACATTCATTTTTAACTTTTATAATGCTTTTCATCTTAATAGGAATAACCACATATCATAATTATATAGTGTTAACTTCAAAATTAAAAAATTTTTCTTATTTAACAATTTATTTAGTAAAAAAATTTATTTTCTAATTAATAAATCTTCTACAGTCTCAAGAATAAAATGTGCTAAAAAAATATGACATTCTTGTATTCGGGCTGTTGCATGAGTGGGTACCATTAGCTTTATATCACAAAATTTTTTGCACTTACCACCTGAGCCACCTAAAAACCCTAACGTAGATATTTTTTTTGATCGCGCATACCTCAATACTTTTAAAATATTTAAAGAGTTTCCTGAAGTTGTAATACCAATAAGTATATCGTTTTTATTTGCAAGTGCCTGAAAAGGTCTTAAAAAAATATCTGAAAAATCAAAATCATTACCACAAGCTGTCAATGTTGATGTATCTTGGGCTAAACTCAATGCAGGCAATGGCCTTCTATTTACTTTAGGTCTTAACCTTACGATATACTCTGCGGCTAAATGTTGAGCATCTGCAGCTGAACCACCATTTCCACAAAATAATAATTTTCCACCAAGTTTAATTTTTTTATGAATAATCTTTACTGCCTTATCAATTTCAGGCAATAAATGTGTTAACATAAGATGTGTATTTACATTTTGAGATAATTGTCTTTCAAAATTTTCTTTTAGTTTCATTATTAGATTTTAATATGAGCTCTTAGTTTTTTAGCTATTGGAATTTCTTCATCTATTACTTTTCCTAAAGATGGTTTACCTAATGCAAGTAAAGCCTTATCAATGCTTTCACAAAGATTTTTCATTCCAGATAATTCTATAGAAGCTGCCTGATCAGACCCATACATTGTTCTATCTAATGTTACGTGTCTTTCAAGAGATGATATGCCTAACATTACAGCAGCAATAGAAACTACAACACCATTTTCATGACCACTATAGCCCACATTACATTTATATTCATTTTTTAATTCGTTAATTGTAACTAAATTGGCATCTTCTACTTTCATTGGATATGTTGAGACACAATGCATTAATTCATAACTGCAATTATTTTTTTTAAAAACATTTACTGCTTGATCAATATTTTCTTTTGTAGACATTCCAGTAGAAATAAAAGTATGCTTCTTTCTTTTTGCTATGTTATTTAAAAGCTCTTTATCTACAATCATTGCAGATGCAACTTTATGATATTTTAAATTATAATTATCTAAAAATTCTAAACTTTTAATATCCCATGCCGACGCAAACCAATCTATGTTTAATTCTTTACAATATCTATCTATCTCATCATACTCAGTCTTTTCAAACTCTAGACCAAATTTTTGTTCTCTGGTAGTTTTACCCCATGGACTTTCTCTAGGGGTATCTAATGTTTTTTCATCATAAACAATATCAATGGTTCTTTTCTGAAACTTTACCGCATCAAATCCACTATCCTTAGAATTTTTAATTAATTTTTTTGCAATATTAACATCGCCATTATGGTTGATTCCAATCTCTGCAATTAAATATGGTTTATTTAACATTTCCATATAATTATCCTAAAAAGTTTAAAATGAGAAACTAATAATTTTATGAATGAGAAAAAAATTCATGTAATAGTTCTGGCCAGGGCAGAATCTAATGGTAGAATATCTTAAGCTTATGAAAAACTATCTTTCAACTTACTATGAACTTAGAAATAAACCTCTAACAAACTATCAAGAGCATTTTGCAGATTATAATATCTCAAGATTTGGACTAAATGACAAAAAACTACTTGAAGTAGGTTGTGGCAGAGGAGATATCATAAATAAATTTGCTGAAAAAAAAATAAAATGTTATGCAACTGATATTTTAATTGACTCGGCAAAACATTTAAAAAAGGAAGTAAAATTTACTCAAAATAACATAGAAAAAGAAAAACTTCCTTATGAAGATAATTTTTTTGATGCTATTTATACAAAATCGTTACTGGAACATATTGGCAACAATGATCTTTTTTTTAAAGAATGCAAAAGAGTTCTAAAAAAGGAAGGGAAGCTAATTATTTATATTCCTGATTGGGAGACTCAGTATCTTAATTTTTATGATGACATAACTCACATAAAACCTTTTACAGAACAAACATTAGATAGTTGTTTTAAATTATATGACTTCAAAAATTACAAGATAGAAAAATTCTATCAATTACCTTCGGTATGGAAATATCCCTTTTTGAAATATTTTGCTAAGATATTAGCCTTCTTCATTCCCGTTAGATGTAAAATTAAATATTTAAGATTTTCTAAAGAGCTTATGCTACTTGGTGTAGCAATAAACGATTAGAGAAGTTAATTGGTATTTATTTTTTTTGCTTTTTGTATAATTTTTAAACAATTTACAGATTCGTAAAAATTTCTATTTAATTTATAGGGTTTTTTTAAATCATGCAAAATAAATTTAATCTGTTTCTTAAAGATATGGTTTCTTTCAAGTTTTTTAAAAAAAAAATTTTTTATTTTTTTTCCATTTTCATAAATTGTTAGTGTTTTCTGATGATAATTCCATTCAGAAAATCCTTTTTCAAAATTTAATTTGATGAAAATATCAGGAGGATTATCTAAAAAATTTTGAATCAAAAAAAAGGATGAGTTTCTATTATCTTTAAAAACAATTTTACAACTATCATCAGCATTAATATTTAAATTACTTTTTTTACTTATTGATGAATAAGTTAATCTTAAATTTTTTAATAAATGAATACAAAGGTCAATTTGATGGCTTAAAGATAAAGTTGCACCACCTCCAAATTTTTTTTTAGCCATATGAGTCTTAGAATAATCGACAAATAATCTTGTCATTGGTAAATATTCTCCAAAATAAAATAACCCAGAAATTACTTTTCCTAAAACCTTGCTATCAATTAATTTCTTTAACTTAATTATCCCAGGATGAAATCTAAGATGATATCCTGAATAAATTTTAATCTTATTTTTTTTTGAAATTTTAATTAATAACTTAACACCTTTCAAATTGTCTGATAAAGGTTTCTCAATAAATAAGTTTGATTTTAATTTTGCCATTTTTAAAGCATAGTTTATATGAAGAAATGGTGGGTTTGTAATAAACGTTAAATCTATGAAACCAGCTCCAATTTCAGAAAGCTTAATTTTTTTAATATTATAGTATTTGCTTAATGATTTTACTTTTTTTGCTTTTAAGTCATCATTAATAACTAAATTTCTATTTGAATTTGACAAATAATAAATATCAATTTTTTTTTTATGAAGGTTTTTAAGTATTCTTAGGTGTCTCTGTCCAATAGAACCTAATCCAATAAAAAGTACTTTCATATTATACTTCTGCCCCCGTCAATTACTAAATTATGACCATTCATATATTTGGAGGAGTCTGAACACAAAAAGATTATTGCTCCATGATATTCATTTACATTAGCCATTCTGTTCATTGGAATTAGTTTTTTTATTTTACTGTGAAATATCTTGTCTTGATTGTTAAATACTCCTCCAGGAGAGAGTGAATTAACTCTAACATTTTTTTTACCCCAATAACTTGCCAAATATTTAGTTAAACCAATTATACCATGTTTGATTATAGAATAAGAAACTGGCTTATAGATATTTAAGTGAGAATAAATTTCTTGATTTGGAGCAATAACAGATAAATCAGATGCAACATTTATTATTACACCATTCTTGTTTTTAACCATTAATGGCCCGAAGATTTGGGACATTAACATTGATCCGTTTATACTAACTTTAATCTCTTTATGCAGTTGTTTTGTTGAGAAATTTTCAAAATTAATTTTTTTATTTTTTTTACTAGGCACAAAATCAATTGCCGCATTATTAATTAATATATTTATTTTTTTATATTTTTTTAAAATTTTTTTTTTTATTCTTAAAATATTTTTTTTATTTGTAATATCACATAAATAATAATCACAATTAATCTCACCTTTAAGTTTTTTTAATTTTTTTATATCAATGTCCAGTGCAATAATTTGGCAACCTGCCATTTCTAATGCTTTACAGTGTTCTTTTCCTAAGAGTCCACCTGCCCCTGTTACAATTGCAACTTTATCTTTAAGATCGAAATAAGATAGATTTATTTTTTTTTTATACATAGAGATCCTTCTATGTTATATTTTTTCAAAGTTATTTCAAAATGTTAATTGATAAAAATAAAATATGGGTATTTATTCCTGCTCGTTCAGGATCTAAAAGTATAAAGGATAAAAACATACAAAAAATTAATTCTATACCTCTTCTTGTTTATTCTATAAAAACAGCATTAAATTTAAAAAAAAAAGGTGTAGTTGATAAAATAGTATTTTCTTCAGACTCCACAAAATATATAAATTTAACCAAAAAAATTTCCAAATCAGTCAAAATTGATCATAGAATAAAAAAATATTCGACTGACTACTCTACAGATATTGAGGTATTTAAACATTTTATTAAAAAAATTGAAAAAAAAAATAAATATTTACCTGAATTTTTTTTACATTTAAGGCCCACTACACCAATAAGAAAAGATGCTACTATAACTAAGGCTATTAAATATTTCAAAAAAAATAAAAAAAAATTTTCATCACTTAGATCAATTACATATCTAGAAAATTCGTCATATAAAACAATGCGAATTGTTAATGGCAAATTGTGTAATATTTCTAAATTAAACTTTGATATGGATAAATTGAATCAACCAAGACAATCCTATGAGAAAACATATGTTGCTAATGGATATGTTGATTTAGTCAAAACAAAAAATATCTTAAATAATATTTTTCATGGTTCAGCAGTTTATCCATATTTAATTAAGGAATTCAATTCAGATATTGATAACCATGAGGATTTGGAAAGAATTAAAAAATATTTAACTAATAATAATTAATTTTGATATTTATATATAAAATTTTTTTCAGTGCATAAATCAAGCCAATTGAGCTATTAGTACTGGTCAGCTACACGCATTACTGCGCTTCCACATCCAGCCTATCAACGTGGTGGTCTACCACGGCTCTATAGGAAGAACTAGTTTTGAGGTGAGTTTCCCGCTTAGATGCTTTCAGCAGTTATCTCTTCCATACTTAG
>Ga0209632_10001297_pt1 | contig 25321 bp, 30 predicted proteins | sample COG_10_FD_184754 | JGI IMG/M metagenome (GOLD analysis project Ga0209632, IMG submission 184754) | Pelagic Microbial community sample from North Sea - COGITO 998_met_10 (SPAdes) (version 2) | ecosystem: Environmental > Aquatic > Marine > Neritic zone/Coastal water | place: Helgoland, sampling... | reverse complement strand
CCAATGGCTCTCACACGCCAACAAATGACATTATTACTGGCGGGTCAGATGTTCTGTGTTTTAAGTTTAACGGTTTTACATCGATTTTAGAGCCAGCATTCTCTGATGCTAGGGGATGGCCCACCTCATGCTGCATTCACGAACGTAGGCTATGGCTGGGCGGCTCTCAAACACTACCAGATGCAATATGGGCCTCTCAGTTTTCTGACTTTAGGAATTTTGATACAGGTGATGGCGGAATAGCAGATGCTATTGCTGGTTATGGAATTGGTAAACAAGCGCGTGTAAGGCACATGATTAGTGGCTACGACTTGCAGGTCTATACTGACACCTCTGAAATATATGTTGCTGGCAGTGATAATGCTGCAATTAGCCAAGCGTCACTTAGGGCAATTACAGCAACAGAAAACGGATGCTCGTACACACAGCCATTTAGATTTGATGGCGGTACTTTTTATGTCGATAAAATTGGATCAAGCATTCGTGAATTTAGCTCAGAAAGCAAAGAAACCGAATATACATCCCTTCCAGTTTCAACAGTAATTACTGATTGGATTAAATCGCCTAAACACACTGCGACATACGCAGGATCAAGTGTGTTTGGTTTTACACCTTATATGTTTTTTACAAAACAAACTGACGGATCGATGTTGTGCCTACATGCAACAAGATCCGATGATAGTTTTGGATGGATGCGATGGAAGTTAGATTACGGAACATTTGAAAGTGTTGCGTCAATTAACTCTCGGCTATTTGCTGTAGCTAAATGCACTCACAACAATACATATTATTTGCTGGAATTTGATAGCCAGTCAGAAAACTATATTACAACAGACTTTAGTGAAAAGTTAACTTCTGGAACAGCAACGTCTTCTTGGACAAGTTTGTTTATTCCTAACAGAACTGTGCAAATTGGCGATGGTTATCGAACACATCAAAACCAAACAATTGCAGCGGATAACACGTTTACTACAGACAGTGCGTTAACTTCCATTAGCATTGGCGATCAAATGTCTTGGAACGTGATTATGCACGCTCCTATAGCCAACACTCAATCTGGATCTCAAATAGGCAAAAAACAAAGATTGGTTTCAGTAGAAATTAACTGGGACGGGGCAACTACTGGGTTTGTGCAAAACCAAGAAGTGATGCTTCAAAGCGATTTTAGTTCAATAGATTTCTCCGCAATCCCAGTGGACGAGTGGCGTCAATATTATGTTGGCATTTGGGATAGAGAACCAAACCTTACTTTAAGCGGAAACAAAATCGGCCAGTTTGGAATGAGAGCTGTGGTGTTAAATGTTTATTTCTAAGGAAACTAAAAATGTGTGATCCGCAAAGCTTTGTATCTGGTGGCTCTGATATACTTGGTGGCTATTTAAAAGCAGACGCCATTAAAACTAAAGCAAACTTTGAAGTTGCTCAACTTGGAGCAATGAAAGTTATGGCATCAGCACAGCAAAGCTCCCAAGAAAGTGAAGTACGCAATAGCATTGCCAATGCTTGGCAAACTAATACGGCTGCAATGGCGTTAAGTGGATTTGGCAATAACAGCTTCGACTCAATCAGCAACGCACAAGTTAAAGATATGAATAAAGGCATTGGCAAAATGGAAGCCAATACAAAATCTCAGCAAGGTAATCTTTCAACCAAAATGGCAGTTACAAATATTGCAGCTAAGCTTGAAGCGTCTATGGCAAAACAAGCTGGCTGGATGTCTGCGGCAAACACGCTTGCTGATGCTTATTCAGATTACCAGAAAAACAACACTAATCCCAAGCTAAATAGCAAAAACGCTAGTCTTAAAAAGATGGGAAAAACATACGAAAAAAGTGGTCGCATGATGGACGATGTAATTGGCAAACGAGCATCTAAATTCCTAGACGGAAAAATAGGTCAGCCTATTGAACGGCGCTTTAAAAGCTTTTTCGACGGAGATAATTAAATGCCAGTTCAAAGAACATATGTTGCAGCTCAAGTTAAAGACACTCGCCAGATAGAACCAGTTGAAGGGTTATCCTCACAAAGCCCTGGTCAATTAATGCAATGGCAAGCTGGAAAGCTGGCTGAAAAAGCGGCGCAAAACGCAGCAGCTATGGCAGTTGTTGCAGAAGATAAAGCAGTAGCATTAGCAAAAGCTGCAATTATTCCTGTAGACATACTTGGAATGCCTAAACCGCCTGATAACGTCACAGAAGAAATGGGCAGTATTGCGCGTAGAACTTGGGACGCCAACATATACGACAGAACAGCCCAGCTATTAAACACAGCAGTAACAAACCAAATAAACGTAGCTGGAAACGATAACCAAGATGATTTGCTTGGATTTGTTGCTGATGTTAATCGACGCGAACAATTACTAAGAAAAGATCTACCACCAGAAATGGAAGGCGCATTTTCTAACGCTTGGTCTAATGCAATTGTTGGTCACGCTGCAAAAATTGGGCATAGAAAAGCTGTTCAAGAAAAGGCTGACAGTGCACAAAGTTTTGAAGGCATGGTTGGTAATTGGACAACCTCAATTAAAGAAGCAGTTTTAACAAATAATCCTCTTGCGCCACAACTTGTTGCTAATGCTGTCTCAATGATTAGAGGCCAGAAAACAACAGTTGTACCGCTTGCAGACCAGCAAAAATACATCAGCAATCTTTACTATGAATTTGGAACTTCTCGCGCATTAAACGACAATAATCGGTTTGATAGTTGGACCGCAGATGCAATAAACGAAATGATTGTTGAGGTTAATTTAGAAGACGCCTCGCCAACAGTAAACTATCGGCCTTTTGTAGAAGAATATTTTCCAAAAATAGATAGTCAAACAGGACTGCCAATAAAGGGCAAAAATGGCAAAAATGAAGTTGATTGGGAAGCATCCGCAAAATTTGTAAACTCGCTTTATCCTTTGTTAAATCAAAAAAGAACGCAAGCAGCAGCGCAATTAAAAACTACTAAATACGGAACAAAAGTTTCAGACGTTATTGCTGGCAATGTAAACAGTACAGACGAAAACAGCGAAATACTTAATCAGGTTGTGGCAAGTGCTACAGGCAGATTAGGGCTTACCCCTGATGATTGGCTGGGTAGGGGCAATAATATAAATGAAGCAGATTTAATTAGCATTATGGCGCAAGCCAAACAATCTGGTTTTTTACCGTCTAGTTTAAGAAAAGCTTACAGGCAGTTAGACAAGCAACAAACGCCAGAAATGTTTGAAGCGCTTTATGACAGCTATCATTATCTTGCAAACGGACCAGTTGGTAGTTCTGGTAATTTTGTTGATATGACTGAAGTAATGTCTGATCGTTCACGAAAAATGTTTGAATTAATTAATGACTTTTCTGAGGATGGAACTCAATTCCGTGACGCTGTAGATCAAGCTGCAATCCGTATGACTACATTAGATGAAACTCAAGAAGCGTGGGAACTTGATAATAAAAGTCAGCTTTCAAAGTTAATTAACGACAGCATAAACAGTGATAGTAGCACTTTCTTAAAAAGTGTAATGGCAACCGTTTTCAACGGACCATTAGGTTACAAACCAAGTTTGTATTCTGAGCAATTATCAGACCCAGATTGGGTAAGAGCAAATCCAAACAAAGCAATGAAGCTTATTGTTAGAAACGAATTGTTTTCGGATGATGATGTTAATGTAGGAATGAAAGAACTGGATGACGCAACTAGAATATTCGAAGTTCACTTACGAGATCAGTTGCAAGGAATGAACCCAAACTGGGACAACCCGTTTAAGACAGCAATGGAATTAACAGAAGCGTCTATGAGTGGTCGTTTTGTAGATACTGAATACATGAATGGCAGAAGCGCTGCCGCGCCAGAAAAACATTATAGAGCCGTACCTCCGTTAACTTACATGGAGACAATAACTAAATGGGGGAAAATGGCTAAAGGCCTTGGCTTTAAAGGATTAGAAATAGCAAACCCAGCAGGAGTGTTTAGATTTCTAAACTTCTTTGGCACAGGGCCAAATCCAAATAGCAATTGGGCAACTATGGAACTTGGAGCAGATAAATACATTGCTTCAACGCAAGATCCGTTTGCTTTAATTGCAAATGAAAAAATAAACGAATTATTAGCCAATGGCGCATATCCAGTGGGTATGAAGGGTGGAGCGTTTTCTCTAAATTTAGATGCTGGATTAAACAGATTTAACAGAGAATTTTTAAGAGGCGGCAAAGATTACATTTTAGTTCCTAATCCAGATACAGGCAAAAATGACACAAGACCAACTTACAGAGTTATGATGGATAACGGTGAACGCGGTCTTCAATTTGTTGTAGATCCAAATACAGACCAGCCGTACGTTTTAGATGTTCGTCCTGAGTTTGACGCAATGAACAAAGCATATGAAGAAGCCAAATTAGGTTTGGCATATGCTGAGCAAGCTGCACAGCAACAAAGCACCGCAGACATAGAAAACGGAGACGAGCCTTTGTCTGCGGAACTACAGCTTTATGATTATTTTCTTAAGCTTGGATATGAAATGGGCATAGATAAAAACGGTATAAAACTCCTTCCAAATGCTCCCAGTTTAAATAAACCAGAAACATAGGGGCAAGACATGAAAAATATAGGCCCTTTGTTAGAAATGATCCGCAATCTTGAGGGTCGAAATAGCTACGACACTTGGAATGATCAAACTAAATTTAGAGGCAATAAGCCTTTAACGCAAATGACTGTTGCAGAAGTTTTAGCTCAGCAAAGAGAAAACTTTAAGCTTCCTAAAGCACAGCAATTTACTGCGGCTGGCGTTTATCAAATGACCTATCGAACCCTGCTTGAAGAAGTTAACAAAGTTACTTCTGGGGTTAAACAAAGCGATTTGTTTAATCAGGAAACTCAAGACAAGCTGGCTCTTTCCAGACTGAAATACAGAGGCTTGGACAAATGGGATATGGGCCTAATCTCGGACGAAAAGTTTGGCAACAATGTTGCAATGGAATGGGCTGCACTTCCTGTACTGCAAGACACTTATAGAATTTATAAGGGCAAAAGAACATTTGTTCCTAAAGGCACTGGTTATTACAACGGCGTTGGATCTAACAAAGAAGGCACTTCGGTTTCTGCTTTCTTAGGTGCAATTCAAGGAAATGGACAACCATTTCAAAAGACAGAAAGCCCTCACAACGAAAATAAAATAAAAACAGCATTAAGTCCTCAAGGAGAGCCAGAAGTAAGCTCACAATCAAACAAGCTTGCAAGTGGTTATGGACAAGTTGTTGAAGACAACACAGATAAAACAGCACGGCAATATTCTACAAATAGATATTTGCCTACAGATAAAGTTGAAACGAACGTAGTTAAGCCAGTTCCTTACTCAGCCCCATCATATGACGATAGCAAAAAGCTTTTGCTTAAAGAGGCTGCTGAGGGAAACAGAATAGATCCTGATTATAAACGCATCGAAGGAGAAGGCGGTGGAGCGCAAGCAAGTTCTGGCAGACTATCAGCGTTTAATGACGAGTTTTACGACAGCTTGTTAACCAATTTAATTACAGGCCCAAAAGCAAGTAATTACGATTTAGATCCTAAGTTTGATCCGATACAAACGGCAATAGATCGCGGTCATACAAAGTACGCTGGTTTTTTAAACCAAGCTAGAAACGAAGAACATTACACTGCGCTTGAAGAAGTTATTGCAGAAGGCATTGCAAAAAACAGAAGACGCGCAGTAAGCAATCACACCGCCTCAGCTTTTATGGGTGGCATGGCAAACCCTGATAGTCTTGCAACAATGTTACTTCCAGCTGGAATGATTGTTTCAGCTTCTATGAAAACTGGCGTAAACGCGGCTCGCTCATTTGTTGGTGGATCAGCAATTGGTTTAGCAACAGAAACAGCTATTGAGCTTAATCGTGCTGACACTGATCCTATGTCTACACCAGAAGAAAGCATGTTACGCATTGGCGCAACAACACTGTTTTCTGGAATGTTAGTAGGAACTATTGGCGGTTTAGTTGCTCGAAATATGCGTAAAAATCTCCTTGATGATATGATGATGGAGATAGCTGCAACAAAGCCAAACACTAGCGTTTTTGATGCAGGTAACGGACAAAGCCTAGTAGTAAGAATGGTTCAAACAAATGATCAAATAGATTGGTCAAAGTCTCCATCTGGCGTTTACAGAATGGGCGATGAACTTGTTGTAAACGAGCAAATATTATCTGCGCGTGTCAAAGCAAAACAGGCATTGCCAAAACTGTTTGGTGACGAAGTAAGCTATAATGAATTGCTTGAATATGAACTTGCCAAAGCAGCGTCTATTCATCGCAAGACAAGAGCAGCAAGAACAGTATCAGAAGTTAAGCGACCCAGAGGGATAAGCAAACAGCGTTATGCAAAGCTAGAAGAATATGCTGAAACAGCAGCAAACAGTAACAATGCAGCTGGTCAGATTAGGGGAAGCTTACAAGCTAAAAAAGGCAAGAAAGCCGAAAAAGAATTAGATATTTTTAATAGGTTACTTGCTAATAAAAAAGCAGAGCAACTTAATCAAAAGACTGCGGCTAGAAAAGCGCAGGAAGCAGAAGATTTAAAAAGCGCCCAGGCGAATACTAAAGATCCAAGCAATGCCAGAGTGTATGACCGTAAAGGCATGAACACAGCACCTTATCACAAACAAGTAAGTGATGATCTGGATGAACTTCCTTTTGACGATGCTCAACGTATTTCAAGAGAAGCAGAAGAAGATGCAGTAACAGCAGCCGAACGCTACAGGCAGGAAAACAACAAGATCCTTAGTAGCCCTAATATGGAAATGCTGGGTAAGCTGGTTGATAGCCCCTACAAATATATTCACAGAATGTCGTTGCATCCTGACGTTCGTGATTTAGCCGACATACTAGCCAGCGATGGTGGGTTACTTAGAGCATCTGATGGAAGTGGACAAAACATCGGAACGTCCGTGTATTCTGGTAAAAGAGTATGGACAGGGTACATTGATACTATGCTCAGAAAAGAAACTGAGCTTTACGAACGCTATCTTGGATATGACAGCAATCCAGCTATTGCAAATGTCCCGCTTAACAAATCTCTAAGAACAGCAAGAGCTAATGGTCAAAGAGCCATGAGCATGGAAGAATGGCGTGATGCTACTTCCAAAGCACTTATAACTGGCGAAGTTAGCCCCATTTCAGAAATAAACGAAATGGTTGAAGTGTTGCGCGGCACTTACAAAACTTTTGGGGATGCAGCTGAAGAACATGGCATCATTACAACTAAAGCAAATCTTGCTGCACAAATCAGAAATATAGATCAGCAGATTGCAGAACTTGATCCAGACAACTTTGTAGAAATGCCTGACCAGCATGTATTTCATGCAAATGTTTCTGAGATAGATAGGCTGGGTCAAATAAGAGAAAGAGCTCAAAGAGCATTAGACGATGCAGATTTTGAGCCTGATGGTGATTACTTTACTCGCGTCTACAGCATTAACAAAATTCAGCAAAACCGAGAGGCTTTTAAACGTCAAGTAGTTATGCCGTTTATGCGTCAACAGCCAATGATCCAAATATGGCAAGAAGGCCAAATGGAAATAGGCAAGCTGTTAGATGAAGCACTTGCAGAATTAGACAGAATTACGGTGCGGCAAGCAGATAACACTAATCCAGATCTTAACAGAACATTTAGCAGAGCAAGAAATGCTGCGTCCGATAAAGTAAACAAACTTAATCAAAGAATACAAAAAGCCCCAGAAGAATCTCGCTTTGAGTGGATTAAAGCTGATGTAACAGAAGAAGCAGTTTCAAAACGTGCTGACGATTTAATTGATACTATTCTGCAAGAAGCAGAGCCAGCAGATATGGCAACGTATCGTGATCCAAACAGACCGTCATTTGGTAGGCATCGCCAGTTTAATATTCCCAACAGTTACCTTCTTAAAGACGGGCCGAATGGCAACGGCATCGATGACTTTATCAGCACAGATTACGCAATAATTATGAACCTTTATTCTGAGAGAATGGGTCCAGCTATTGAAATGTCTAAAAGATTTGCTCGACCTGCTGATGGAGTAAGCTGGGTCAAAGGCTTTGAAGAAGCCATGAACAAGCTTAGAAATTCTGAGTTAGGTAAGTGGGCTAATGAGAACGTAAGCTTTCCACAAACCAATGCCAGAATAGTAAAAGGTTTTACAAATAGCAGGACAGCAGATGGTCGTTATATGCCAGCTTTTTATAGACGCGACGAAGGGCCAAACGGAACAATCTACATTGACGAAGATTTCTTTGCGAGAAGCTACAATGACAAACCTTGGTTAAACCCAAGAGTTGAAGGTGTTCGGCCTTTGCCTGACGGAGTAATTCGCAGTCCGCAAGATTGGATCAACTTTGTTAAGATCCACGAAATTATGCACACTTTAAAAAAAGCAGAAGATCTAGGATATTCTCGACCTCTTTCTCCAGAGCATAAAGCTGCATATGAAAACGACATTAACGATTTAGCATTAGATTGGTTTAGTAGATTTTCTAGCGAAGATGGATTTGGCAAGCATTGGAGCGAAATAGAAATGCGCCTTGGTCATTTAAGAGACAGGGCAACAAACCAAGTAAGACGAGATCCTAACAGATGGGATAACAGAACTGCATCTGTTCTTAGAGATTGGTCGCACCTTGTCTTTATGGGTAAATCAGCTTTGTCTGCTATTACAGAATTTGGAATGCTGACCATGACGCACGGAATGCAAAAAACATTTCGAGCCGCGTTTGGGTCAATGGACGCAGATCTTAATGCAGTAATGAGCGCAGGGGTTTTTGAGGGCAGAAAAACAGGCGCAGTAATGGATATTCATTATGGTGCTGCTTTATCTAACTTTGCAGAAACAGGGTTTGAAGCTGCCAAAGTATCAGAGGCAGAAAGACTTTTAAGAATAGGCGCAAACAAGTTCTTCTTGTTTAACGGCTTGGCACCTTTGACTTCTGTAATGAAAGAAATGGATCTTTCTCTGCGTGTCACAGATATGCTGGACAGAATTAAAAGAGTTGAGGCTGGATTAGCCACTAGGGCAGATCACAAATATTTAGATAGGTTTGGAATTTCTAAACGCGATGCAGAGCGCATGGCTCAAGAGCCAATTCAAATGCGAGGCGATGCTGGTTGGTTGGCAAACACAGACATGTGGAGCGATACAGATTTAGTGCATAAGTTTAGAGCAGCTATCGCGCAAGGAAATGAGAATACTATTCTTGCAGCAACAGCAGCAGACAAGCCAATAATTTCAGATGGTGTTGTGTATCTACGCAAAAACCCAACGCTAGATGGATTAGCAGAACAAATGGGTTTTGAAGATGCTGGCGAGTTTTACAAATTAGAAAGCGGTATGTTGAGTTTGCCGTTTACTTTTTGGAACTACGCAATGGCAGCAAGCAATAAGATTTTGTTAGCAGGACTAGATGAACCCAGCAGCCGCAAGCTTGGCGGTATCGCAGCAATCACTGGTTTGGCTTACATGGTTCAAGCAATTAAAACACCGTCAGAAACTTGGGACAAGCTAGACGCTGGGGCTAAACTTCAACGGACAATTAACCAATCAGGTATTCTAGGCGTTCTTCCAGAATACAACGATTTAGTTCAAGGCACGGCTATAGGATTAACTGGTGTAAACCCAATGCCGTGGGAACCAAAATATGGATATTACCCTTCAGCAACAGACGCTTTGTTTAATGCAATGGGGGCTGGTCCGTCTGTGCTTAAAAATGCGGTTGAAGGAATAACAACAGGTGATGCAGATAGTTTACGATGGGCAACGCCTTTAGCTAACTATTATGGAATAGGGCAATTTCTTGAATATGCTTATGATGGAATGGAACGCAACGGGGCTAGATAAAAAAATAGAAATACCTTAACTTTCACAAAAGCGCTCGACTGCCATCGGGACCAGTAAAAGCAGCAGCGCAATGTCTACATATACATCTACACAGACGCCTAGACAGGTAAACTATACAACAACCACAGCATTTGCTGGGCCGTTTAGTATTCCTTTTACTTTTTTAGATGACGATCAAGTTGAGTGCTATGTTAACGGCGTTAAAACAACAGCTTTTGGATTAACTAAATCTTCTGAATATTCTATTGAAGGCAATTCTCTTACTCTTGAAGCGGCAGTTGCAAACAGCACAGTTTCAATCATTTCTAATTCGGGACAAACACGATCAACAACAGACGTCTTTGCTCTTTCTGCTCTAAGCAAAGAAATAGATCAGATTTACTTTGTACTGCAAGAAGTCAAACAGCTTGGAATATATAAAAGCCCGGACGCTACCACGTTCGAGTTTGGGTCTGCTAAACTCACGCGCACAACAGATGCCGTTTTAAACAATGACATTCCAAGATTTTCACAAATTGCCTCTAGTGTTACAGCGGCAGCGGGATCTGCAACGGCAGCTGCAACGTCAGCGTCAAACTCGGCAACAAGTGCAACCGAGTCAGCAACAAGTGCTGGCGAAGCTTTGGCAACTAGAAATGAGCTTTACGGTTTAACGCCCGTAATGAACATATTAAATTACGGATCTACTGGCTATGTAACTTACGATGCTAGTACAGGCAATCTTGATTTATTTTTATCAGAAGGGCCAAACGGCCCAACAGGTCCAGTAGGTCCGACAGGTCCAACAGGCCCGACAGGTTCTACAGGCGCAATAGGCCCAAACGGTGTTCAAGGCTCTCAAGGCATAATTGGTGAAACAGGTTTAACAGGATCTACTGGAGCAACAGGCAATCAAGGCCCGACAGGTTCTACAGGCCCAACGGGATTTCAAGGCCCAACTGGTGATACTGGAGCTACAGGATCTCAAGGACCAACTGGCTCAGTAGGTTCACAAGGATCGCAAGGCTCAACTGGTGATACAGGTTCTACTGGCCCAATTGGACCAACAGGAAATACTGGTCCAGACGGACCACAAGGAACACAAGGTATTCAAGGCCCAGCTGGTGAAACTGGGGCTGCAGGATCTCAAGGTTCACAAGGCTTAACAGGCGTCCAAGGTCCGCAAGGAAGCACAGGCCCAACTGGTGATACAGGTGCAACAGGTTTAACTGGGGCAACTGGCCCACAAGGTCCAGACGGCAATCAAGGTTCAACAGGTCCAACAGGCTTAACGGGCGCAACAGGTGCTATGGGTTCTACGCCTTTAGGCTTGGCTTTTGGTCGTATGCAAATTGATGCGACAACAGGAGTTTTGCAAATGGAATATTACGGATCTGCAAACGACAACGACTTTACAATTAACTCTAATGGCGAATTGTCAGTAAGTACGGTGTAAAAAATGGGTACTATAAATATCGGCAAAGTTAGGTTGTCTTTTGAGGGAACCTATAGCAACTCAACAGCTTATACTGTGCATGACGCCGTGTTTCATTCTGGTGAAACTTATGCTTGCATTTTAGATGCTTCAGCTGGAACAACGCCAAGCAATGCAACTTACTGGCAAAAACTCGTCCAAAAAGGTGCTGACGGATCTAATGGATCTGACGGATCTGATGGAGCAACAGGTTTAACTGGGGCAACAGGGCCAGCGGGACCGCAAGGCACAACAGGCTCACAAGGACCACAGGGTGCAACTGGTGACGATGGCCCAACTGGATTAACAGGATCACAAGGTACAACTGGTGCAACAGGCCCACAAGGGCCAGCAGGAAACACAGGATCTGATGGAGCAACAGGTTCTACAGGTCCAACTGGACCAACTGGCGCACAAGGCGCAACAGGTGCAGCTGGTGCAGACGGAGCAGATAGTACTGTTGCAGGGCCGACAGGACCAGCGGGTCCAACAGGGCCAGCAGGTTCAACGGGGCCCACAGGTTCAACAGGTCCGCAAGGTAATGACGGATCTACAGGTGCTACAGGAGCGCAAGGACCACAAGGCGCAGTAGGCGATGCAGGGGCTACAGGAGCCACAGGTTCACAAGGTGCAGCTGGCCCACAGGGACAACAAGGCCCAGCAGGAAATGATGGTGCTACAGGGGCGCAAGGGCCACAAGGAAATGCTGGCAATGACGGTGCAGCAGGTGCAGCTGGTTCTACAGGATCGCAGGGCGCAACAGGATCGCAAGGCGCAACAGGTGCAACAGGTCCAGCTGGTGGGTTTACCACTAACTCAGATGCACAAGTTAATTCTTTAGGCGTAGGTACAGCAGCTAATAGTAATACTGGTGAAATTTTAGCTACCAATAACATTACAGCTTACTATTCAGACGAAAGGCTTAAAACTTTTTCAGGTACAATCCCCGATGCCTTGACAAAAATTACTATGCTTAATGGCTACTACTTTACTGAAAATGATCATGCTAGATCGTTTGGTTTTAACAACGATAAAGTACAGGTGGGTGTAAGTGCACAAGAAGTACAAGCAGTGCTGCCAGAAGTTGTAACTAAGGCACCGTTTAGTAATGAATATTTAACTGTCTGGTATGATAAACTTGTACCTCTTTTGATTGAAGGAATTAAAGAGTTAAAAGCAGAAGTAGAGGAGTTGAAAAGTGACACTCCAAAGTAGTGGTCAAATGAATTTTACTGACATTCAAACTGAGTTTGGTGGTACTAATCCAATCTCTTTGGATGAATATTACAGTGCTGCCAGTGGCCTACCTAGCAGCGGTCAAATTTCTATGAACCAGTTTTATGGAAAGAGTGCTGGTTGGGAGAGAACATTAACTGTTGGACATGTAAATGATCTTGGTTTCGCTGGTAGCATAGCTACAAACATGACTGGTTTTTGTACTAGAGATTGGACTGTAAACGGGCAGCGTTTTATTCCCCCTACTCCACAAGGCTCTTTTTCTGCTAACAACACTTTTATAAACGGCTCTGCCATTATAAATATGATGTTTAAGGTAGATTATGAAATTAAAGCAACTGCTGAAGCAAGTTTTAATTTAACTATTGCTGGTAATCATTCAAATTCTGACAGCACTTGGAGGCAAATTACAATGGATGGCCTCAGTTCGCAAAGTTTAGTTTTAAACAGATCAAGTATGGCTTTTATAGGTGAAGAATTTCCAGTGGCGGGAGGCTACCCATCCATACCTTATGCTACAACTTGGAAACTTTCATTAACATCAGGCACTGATATGACATATTTGAGTTCAATGTTTAGAACAACCTCAACGGCGACTGCAAACAACTCACTAGGAATTGGTAGAATACCAGTAAACATGGTTTCTAATTGGACGCTTGGCAGACAAATTACAGTAAAGGCGTATAATTAATGACAAAAGAAGAAACATGGTCAGCTTTTATTACTGAATGGGAGCGTAGGCTGTCTGAAAGTGGTGTTGTTGTAGGTTATTCTTGTTGCTTTGGCGCTGGTCTTTTAATGGAAGAACTTTGCTTTGGCGTAGGAACTAAGAAATTAGATAAAATGGTTGAAGGTTGGGACAGTGAGCAAAATGAAGCTGATGATTTAACTGATGATTTAGTTACAAAAAACAAGGCTAAAAAGCTGCAAGACGTTATTCGTAATAAATATTCTAATAGCGACTTAACCCATAGCTTTCCTTTGGATCGTTTAAGACGTTTAAACGATGATGAAGACCCTCAATTATGCGATATGAAAATGATTAAAAGAGTTCCAAACATAACTGCTATGTATTGGAACGGGTCTGAATGGGTTAGTCAAAGGGGAGACCAAACAGTAGGCCCATACCCTAGCGATATAGTTTATCAAGAATTAGGAACCTTTAGGCCCGTTAACTTTGATGGATGAAAGAAACTTGGATAGAGCATTCGCAAAAATAGAGTTTCTAGATAAACGGATCACTGTAATTGAGACGGAATCGCGTCTTCAATTCAAGGAACTATTTGTGCGTTTAAAACGTATTGAAGGAATTTTAGTGGGCGCTGCCTCGGCCATTATTATTTTACTTTCCTCAATTCTTTGGGGTTTAAACTAAGGCAGAAGGCCAATGGTGGCAGAAATACTTGCTGGTGCTGCGCTTGTAAAAGCATCGATTACAGGAATTAAAAGTGCTATTGGTGCAGCCAAAGACATTGGCGCAATTACTAGAGATATTGATAATCTATTTGACGCAACCAAGCAGCTTAAACGTGATGAAAAACAAGCTAAAGCTACAGGCGCATCTGCAACACAAATTGTTATAGATCAAGAATTAGCAAAAGAGGCTATTAAAGAATGCCAGGCGTTAGTGATTGGACGCTTTGGATTTAACGTATGGCAAGACATTATTAAGCTTCAAAAAGAACAAGCATTAGAAGCCAAACAAAGGGCCGCTGCGGAGCGCAGAGCCAGAGAAGAAAAACAAGAAATGGTAGGAGAAATGGCTGTTGTTGGCAGCAGCGTTCTTATTGGCATTTTAATCATAGCGGTTGTTTTAGCCGTACTTTTAGCAATGGGGTAAATATGACTATAGCAATGGAACGAATACTGGCTTGGAAGCTGTTACCACGAGCAATGATGATCTGCGTAATGATACTAACGTATCAAAGTGTACATTGGTTTATGTCAATTCCCGACCCAAATACTCAACAATCAGCACTTGTATCAATATGTATGGGATCTCTTAGTGGTTGTTTTGCTGTATGGTTAGGACATGAGAAATGATCGGCGCGATTGTGTCCGCATTAGGCGGCTTAGCTGGTTCCTACATCGACGGAAAAACGGCGATACAGAAATCTAAAGCTGAGATTGCTTTAAAAAAAGCAACGTCAGAAACAGATTGGGAACAGTCTGCAATAGAGGCTTCTAAAGACAGTTGGAAAGACGAGGCATGGACATGTGTTTTTATCTTAATTCTGGCAGGTAATTTTTTTCCTCCATTGCAAGAACATATGCGAGTTGGCTTTGCCAATCTGGAGACCTGTCCAGAGTGGGTAAAGTGGGGAATGTACGCATCAATAGCTGCGTCATTTGGATTTAGAACAATGCGAGGATTTGGTAAATGACGTTTAAACTTAGCAAACGCAGTTTAAAAAAACTTGAAGGCGTAGATGAAGGGCTTTGTGCTGTTGTTCATCATGCAATCACAGTTACATCTGTTGATTTTGGCGTGACCTGCGGCATGAGAACTGAAACTGAACAACGTGCTTTAGTTAAAAAAGGCGCAAGCCAAACTATGCGATCAAAACACCTTTTAGGTATGGCTGTAGATCTGATGGCTTATTGCGGTTCAAGAGCTTCTTGGGAATTAAATCTTTACGATGAAATCGCTGATGCAATGCGTGAAGGATCGCAAGTTTGTAATGTTCCTATTCGATGGGGTTGCGCTTGGCATGTCAATGATTGTCGAGAAACTAAAGGAATGCCTATGGAAGAAATAATGAATGATTATATTGACCTACGCCGCGCAGAGAAGCGTAGGGCATTTTTAGATGGACCTCATTTTGAAAGATCAGCGTTTTGACACCTTGGGTATTGTACTTTTGGGCTCTTTTTTCTACTGGCGAAAACATGCTGCTTGAAAACGAGGATAGATTTAAAACAAAAACTGCATGTTATTTAGCTGGTGGTGAAAAAGGACCGTGGATGCAAATGACTTTATGGAAAGAAAGTGGCATTTACGTTCAAGTACGATTTAAGTGTGTGAAAGAAGATACCCCAGCTTAACAATCTGGGTCAAAATCGTGCCATTCTTGGGCTTCGTCAGGTTGCCCGTCATCTTGAGATACTCCTGCATGCAAAAACAAAGCAGCTGCCCAATCATCTGAACGAGTGTTTGTTTCTTCGCCTTCCTTAAAGATTTTGTGCGCGGACAAATGATCACAAACCATGCTTAGATGTTCGTTAAAACTGTCTTGGGCGTCTTCTGAATAACGATGATCGCCGTTATCGTCTTCAACAAAAACACAATCAAGGTAAGTAGATTGCAAAATTGCATCGGCTAAACTTGAGGTTAGTTCGATGTATTGTTCAACAGGTACAATTATCTTATTCATTTTCATAATCCTTAGCAAAATCATGAAGCCAATCATCACTAAGTTCAGAACCGGTATATTTGTGAGTTTCTGGATCTAAAGTTACAGCGTAGTTTTTACCGTGTTCTATTTTGGCTTTATAAATAGCCAGTTTACGATTGATGGTTTTATCCACTCGTTTTTGCAGAAGTTCTACTTCACTAAGAAAGTTTTTTTCTGACGTTTGTTCACGATCAATATTGCCTACGCCTAGATTTTCCCAAAATTCAGGATCACCAGTAGCAATGATGTTAGAAAGTTCTTCGTTAGCCATTGATAGAGCAAACTTTAATGTAATCAGTTCTTGGTCACTTAGTTTCATCAGCCAATCCTCACTGGAATTTTTGAAGCGTCTGTGTAAAAAACACCACTTTCAAACCAATCTTCTGCATCTTGATTGCGTTTATAAATGGTGAGCTCTTTGATTGCGCCGCTTTCAAGATAGCGCTTTCCTGTTTCAACAGCTTTGGTTTTAGTTTTGAATTTCTGGACTAATGCAAAGCCATTTGTATGTGCTTGCACAAAGCGCCAGTTGCCAGATTTAAAGTCTATATAAACCATTATAACTCCTTTATTTTTTGAACTTCTGAGACTTGGTAATCAGCGCAATTTAGTGTGTCGTGAATGCCTAAATCGAGAACTCGCTGACTAGCTTCTTCTTCGCTAAATGCGTAAATAACAAAATCATTTTTGATTTCTAAACTGACTTTGTATTTGTTGAATGGCTTCATGCTTTCTCCTTTTTGAAAGTTAAGTCGGGCGAGAGATAGCTGTGGTTTTACCTCTCGCCCTGTTGCAAAATCAGATCCCAGAAAGGTATGAAAAGGATCCTTTTGCTGCCAGTGATAAGCGTCCGCTGGCTGCGCCACCTAAGGTCAAGTCACACCTGTAGGTTCATTCTTTTTGTTTATTGACTCAATGACGTGCGTTGGCAAAGACCAACTCCAATGAGAAAAGTTTTGCTTACGTTTCTCAGCCCTGCTTTGAATAACTTCGCCTTTAGCGTCCATTGCTCTAAGATGATGATTAGCAGTTCCAATGGGCAGATTTAACATGCTGGCAATTTGCCCAGCTGTAAGAAAGCTATGATCGTAAAGAAGTCCTGTAATCATATCGTGAAGACGTTGTATTTCATCCACGTCGCGTTTTGGTCTAGGAGCGTAACGCTCTTTGTATTTTTTCTTTTTGCATCGCTGAAATTCACCTGCATGTAAAAGCTTTGCATACAGTTGCTCATACTCAGTAGACCCAACTTTGAGCCTACTGAGCAGCGCTATTGAAGCGGCTCTAAGATCAATCTTAGTAGCCATTATTAGTCAGAAAATTCTTTAGCTAAAACAGCGCGAATAACTACAGATTTACTTTCTTGAATGCGGTTAGCTTCAGTTATAATATTTTCCATTACTTCTTTAGGAATAGATAAACTAATAGGAACCCGACCATAAGCGTTGGCGTTTTTTGGTTTATTTTTTACGTTGACGTTCATTAGGTTTTATCCTTACTTTGAGTGGTTGCTCGTGAGAGCCAAAGAAATGCTATCGCTGCGGCTAACAGCAACATGGCTAGTGCTGGGGAGGACATGAATGCCGCCCCCAACACAAAACCATAAGCAAAGGCTCTAAATGTTTCTGGAACATAAAGAGATTTTATGATGTTGATGTACGCCATTCTTTAAAACGGAATGAAATCATCATCTTGCTTTAAGGGAGCAGGGGCTTGAGCTTGCGAGGCGTTCCCCTGTTCCTGACCTTGAGCAGATAGTTTTTCTGTTATTTTTAAAGACAAATGAGGCTTGCCATCTTTTTCTCCAGACCAGCCAGCAATACGAAGATTGTGATGTGTGTCTATTGGACCTGAGTAATCAGGTGCCCCATCGTTGCCTTTTTTGTCATTGTCAAAAAGAACAGCAACGCGCTCGTAAAGACAACGAACAGGATTGCCATTTGCCGAAAGCTTTTCGTGAACCATGATGACTTTATTGTCTTTGCCGTTGATATTGATTTTGCCTTGCCCAGCCATGCGGCTGTCGGGCCAAGGCGCAAAGACAACGCCTGAGTTTGTATTGTCGTAGTCTGACATATTTTATAATCCCCTTACTGGTGATGTTGGTGGTGAAACAGATTTGTTAACGTGAGTTGTTGGAAACGCTGTTGCGCGTTTACCGTCATCGTCTTCTTCGGCTGACAAGCCAGAGATAGACATAAGCCCGTATCTACGTGCATAAGTGATTGCACTACCCAAGCCCTGCATGTCGGGTTTGCTGACATAAAGGTAAACTTTAGAACTGAAACTTTCGCCACTGACATGCAGCAGTTTGGTTTCTACATATTGACCTTGATCGTCTGCATCGTTGGTTTGAAGAATGCAAAAACCGTTTTCTAAAAACGCTAGTTTGCAAGCTTCGTACAAAGCACCAAGATCAGCATATGAATATTTATGCGCTGTCTTGTTTTTGATTAGCGGTGACATAGCCGCTTGAGCAGAAATCATTGCTTCGATGTATGTTTTTGCAACAGGTGCTTTTACCTTAGTTGCAACAGGTTTTGGCTGTATTGTTGTAGCCATTTTATGCTCCCATAAGTTTGATTGTTACCGCGCCACGCTTGTTCTTTTTGATAGAAACGCGTTCGCTATAAAGCTCTGCTTCGTCCTCCTTCATTTCTTTTTTGATGATTGTTTTGGTGTCTGAATGTTGCTTTGCCGCATAAGCAGTTTCATACAGATCTTGAACAAGGCTAGTCATGTGATTGTCTTCTGAAATGTTGCGACGAACCATTCCGTTTTTGCGAATGCTGTCTGTTACAGAAGTGTGCATAACACTGCCTGTTCTGTAATTTGGCTCAATGTCTGATTTTACATAATCCCAAAATACGTCTGCTTTAGCTAAATAATGACCAACATAATCGTCACTGCGTTCGACCCAGATGCGCTCTGGCTCATTGTTGCCTAGTATTACGCTGAACAAACAATGACGTTGACCCCAGCAAAACATATGATGTTGAAGTTGCGGCATGTAGTAATCACAAGCTGCATTAGCATTTAGAAACGCGCCTGAGTGTTTAACCTCGACAGGCATTTCAATACTTTCTACGCCTGTCTTGCCATAATTACTGATTAAGGCGTCTGGATGACTTCTCAACGGCGTTTTTTCGCCCGTTAATCTCACGTACTCATGTTGTTTCTGAGATTTATTTAATTTGCTCATTTCCCAATCGTCTGGTTCTGTTTGTTCGCTTTGAAGCTTTCTAAAAGTCCAATCAAGATGAAATTCTTCGGTGAAAACACCGAGTTGAACACGAAACACTTCGCTAAGATCGTCTGGATCTTTACGGCCTGTTTTGCGTTCCCATAAATCTTGCCAATCATCGCCCATGATTGTTTTTGCATCGGAGGAACCGATGTATTTATTGCGATCTTTTATCTCATAGACCATTTGTTAATTCCTTTTCCTTTTTCCACATTTTGTCTCCCTGCTCGTAACTTTCAGAAAGCTCTGCAACTTGAGTTCTGTAAGCATGAAGACGCGTTAATTGACGGACCATTCCGTTTGTTGCGCTACCTGTTAAATCGAGTTTTTCTTGAATTTCGGCCCAGCTAGGCCAGAATTGACATGACGAAATCATTTCGTTGATAGTCACCAAGCAAAGATTGACAGGATACTCTGCTAGGTTTTTGCAATAGATTTTAATCATTGCATTCATGTCTTGGTCGTTAATTTTTTGATGCTTTGTGCAAAGCCACAATTCAAACAAAGCTAAACGAACGCTTTCAGGCGTTTCGTTGTTTGTTTTAAGAAATGCTATTGCGTGAAAGATCTGATCTTGAGTTGTGCTGTTTGGAACAAACCAAATTTCATTTAGAAAGTGACCAAGATATTGAACGTCATTTTCTTTTTGAAATTGTGACTGATCTTCATAGTTTGTATAACCACCTGGCTTTTTAATTGCGTCAATCGAAGAAAGCGTTAACTTTAGATCTCGGAGTGTCCTCTCTATCTCTTGCGATCTGTACTGAACCGCTTTTTCTATGGTCGAGTATTTGGCTAATGTTTCGGACGAACGCAGCGTCAATTCTGTCGGTTGCGTGGGTAATTTCTTTATCGTGGCAGAAGTCGATAAACTCATTGACTGCTTCCTCTATGTTGAAGTGATGATTTGGGTAACATTCAGTAAGAGTTTCTAAGGCTCGTTCTGAGGGCCACCAATTTATAGGAATTTTGTCTCCTTTCATTTTTATGTTGTTGGGAAATGACCAGCCTTTAGAAGATCGCTCTAAAAGATTAAGACTGATAAGCTGATTAAGAATTATGCGTACTTGAGAGGCTGACATGCCTGTGGTGTACGCAACGTGTTCTGGACTTGGATTGCATAAATTGCTTTGTTCGTTTTGCATTGAAGCAAGCTGAAACATGGCTAATTTTTGATTAGGAGTAAGACCTAATAATTGACTAACGTATTTAAGTGCTTTGAAACTCATTTAGATCTTCTTCCTTTACCGGAATGACTTTGATGGTCATTTTGTTTTTGTTTGTTTTGAGTTTGCGCCAGCCATGAACTTCGATGTTAAAACCAGATGCCAAAGCAAGTTTTGAAAGAGGTTCCTCCTTGATTTTTTTAAGGCGTGAAGACCAACCCGAAGAAGTGACTTGGACTAATAGCGGTGGGTGATTTTTTTGAATGCAGAGCAAATCTGCAAAACCAAATAAATCTTGACGTATTCTTGTGTGTGGGTTCCAGCGCTCGACAATCGCGCAATGGTATCCAAGATCCCTGAGATACTTGAGGGACCGCTGAGTAGGGCTAGGCACTATCTGCGATGTTGCTTAAGAGAGATAATTTCGGTTGCTTGTGAAGCAAGTTTGTCTAATGCTTTGTGTAATTCTAATTCCATCTTAGCTATGCGACTTTGCAACGCCGTGATTTTGTCATTTTTAGCTTCGATCAATTCATAGGAAGGATGTTCTTCTTGACCCAAATCAGGCAACGTAATTCTGGATCTTGTTGGTTTTGTTGCCATAGCTATATTAAATTGTTTTTTAGGTTTTGTGTCCGACATGACGGGCCTCTCTGGTTTACACTTTACAAGCAAGTAATTGATAGAAATGACTGTAAAACGAGGTTAGTTTACGAAATTAGTGTTATCAATCAATGATTTATTTGTTTGTTACAATAACAAGCAATAGTCACTGATGTTTTGTGATAACACACTGATATAATAGCTAAATTTAATGATAAAACAAACCTTTTTTTGGTTAGTTTACACATCAGTTTACACTATATACTTAAGAGATTAGCAAAAATCGCAGTGAGAACTATGTCAATCAGTCTAGCAAAGCGGCTGATTTACTTAGATCGATTCGTGATTTCTAAAAAGACTTTCATCATTTAATGGATTTGCGTCTGCATAAATTTTTAACATCCTAGATGTGTAATCTATTGACCAGCCCATGTGTGCTGCAATTTCTTTAAAACTAAAATTTAATCTGTAAAGTCTTGTGGCGCACGTGCCTCTGCAATCGTGCAAATGTATTTCCTCACGAATGCCAGCAAGACGTCTAGTTTCTAAAATCCATTTGCTTATGTTTCGTATAGTTGTGGGTTTGCCGTACATATTGAGTATCAAGTAATGTTGATCCTCTGGCATGTTGTTAATGTATTGAGAAGTGCTTTTACTAATTGGAATAAAAACACGTCGACCCTTTTTTTTAGTAATCAACGAAAAGAAAAGTTCTCCATCTTCTCGTTTTTTTATGTGATCTTTGTTTAACAGAGCAAGATCAGATCCGCGCAATCCAGTTTCACAAGCTATTTGAAACGCAATTGCAATGTGAGGTCTTTTTGCTTCAATAGCTGTTTTGATAAATTGTTTTTGTTCTTCGTCAGTCCAAAGCAATTCTGCTCTGTTTTGCTGGCGATGAACTTTCTTCATGTTTAATAAGTGATTTACAGTAAAATAATTTCTGTCTATTGCCCAAGAAACTATAGTAGTTAATGTTCCCTGCATTGCGTCAGCAACAGAAGTTGAGCTTTCTGCTCTTTTGTCTTTCCAGCTGTAAACAATACGCCGTATAGCTGGCTTAGAAAATGATGCTATTGGGGCGCTGCCAAAGTTGGCGTCGATGCCCCAATCAGGATGATACAAGTAACCTCTCATTTGATCTTGTGTTGCTGTAGCTAGATCTGTGAAGTCTTTTGAGTTTGTATATTCTATTATTACTTGACGGAATTTGCCGTGAGACGGTTTGTATGTTTTGAGTTTTTCTTGGTAAGCTTTAAAATAAGCTGGACCGTTAACAGGAATTTTAGTGTCAGATTTCCAGAACTGAGGACCACCCCTACTTAGGTAATGGTACTCAATTTTTTTTCCATCCTTAAGAGTTTTCGTTACCCTGTGAATGCTTTTTATTCTTACTAACGCCATGCTTTTCCTCGGCAGCGGAAAGCCATTTGTCTACTTCATCTTCGTTTGCACTGTCGAGAGCGTTGACGTCAACAGTAATTGTTACCTTTTCTTTTCTATCGTTTTCGTAAACAATAGCGCTGTTTTTCAAGACTTTAATTTCACCTAAAGCCTTGATTACGTCCTGTATGATCTTCAAAAAACATTTCCACCTTGCCTCTTTTGTTGTGAGTTTACACAAATTCTTATTAATTATAGAACCTTACTTATTAGGCTATTCTCGAAAGAAACAGTTAATTTTATTGATATGTCAAGTAATTTATGCCGCTTTGGTACTTAATTCTGTATTAATTTGTTCTAAATGTTCAATAGCTTGGCTTGCTTTTGTCGCAGCTTCAAAAATTGTATTGTAATCTTCTTCAAGCAAAGCAATCCAGCTTTTTACATAACTGGCAGTGTTTATAAGATTTGACGGGCTATCAAAACCAAGTTTCTGTCGCCAAAGAGCAGAACCTATTTCTGCCACTAATTCTTCTTTTGCCCTTTCTTTTTTGTTGACGTGATATTTGAGATAGCATTCCCGACCAATGCGAAAACTTGGGCCAGTTGCATGAATAAGTTCGTGAAGAAGCGTTGAGTAATAGTTATCACTGGCTGAAGCACCTTCGTGCGTATCAACGAATGTACTAATTGGAGGCATGTAAACAGCATCGTCCTGCTGGCGGTAGAAAGCCGCTTGTGCTTCGCGTACTGGAATACCAATCTGCTCGACCATAGTATCAATTCCTGCATTACGTTCTGGAGCAGATATTTTAGAAAGATCTTGAAGGGGTATAAGGTCATCTTTATTTAATCCTGTGATTTGTTCTACGTTCCAAACAAAATGAAGCCGAGCAAACGAATAGCGTTTGTCTTCATTGTTCTTATCTTTTGATGTTCCAAACTTTATTACTGCGGTCGATTTTTGGCCCTTATTAGAGCCACCTAATTTTTTCATTTGATTAAAGGTAAGAAATCTAGGATCAGTCCAGCTATTGTGAAACATAGCCATGTTTACAGCAAAGACATTCATGCCTTTATAAACGTGACCACTTTCACCATTTTGTGCTGGCTGGGGGTGAAGCCAAGGTTTCATCCAAGACAGATTTTCGGTTTTCATAAGTGTAAGAATGTCATTGGCAATCTTACGTTTTATGTCATTTATTTTGTCAGACATTTTCATCCTCTAATATTTTTTGGGGGGTGGGGGGTATAAAGCCAGTTCTGTCGCAGAGCTCGCAATCAACCCATTTTGTATCTATGTAACCCATGTTGAAACCATGAGCGTGTGGTTGAGGATCGTCTTGTTCGATCTGACCAGAGCCACCACATTCTTCACAGTACATTAGAGCATACCAAACATAGTGAATTGTTGGTTTCTTTTAGCGCGAATGTATTGTTTCCATGATGGCCTTTGAGCCTCATGATTAAGCCAATCCAAAACGTAATTTGGATTTTCTTTTAGCTCAATTCGACTAACGTAATGAGATCTGAAACCTGTCTCACTGATAGACATAGGTTCTTTGTTTTCAGAAGTAATTTGAAGACGATCAATCGCTACATTTTTGTCTAATAAAGTATCAAACACTGTAAATAACGATGGTTCGTGAAGAACATGAATAGTCATGTTTTCCCAAGTTATTCTAGTTGATCCAAACATAGGAATTATCTTCCTTTTAATATTTTGGGTTTGCGATTTGCTTTGTGTTTAGCAAGAGGCGTTTGTTTTTTAGGGCCAGTATCAGTCTTGCGTCTGGTTATGGCGTTTACGACTTTAGGCATTTTGTTCATCTTTTTTCCTTTGCAGTTGGGGCGCAGTTGGGGCGCAGATCCGGTTCTTAAACCTTATCTTTCTTTCTTTCTTTCTTTCTAACCTATCGTTGAAAACAATAGGGTTTTTTGTAAACTAAAATAGCCGCGCCAAGTCCCTGTTGGAACCTAGCGCGGCATACTGGAAGTGCTTACCTAGTGAGAACTAGCGTCTTCCATTCTTGGGTCTGATTTGGCAGAGCCAGCGACAGGATTAATCTTCTGTCTGTTGGCTAGATCTTCTTCTGCTTCCTCGACATTCTCAATTCCGTTAGTGTTGAGTGATACGTTGGGCTTGTCGGCATCACTGTTAGCAAGATACTCTGCGGTTGCTTGCTGTGCTGTTCTTGGCCCAATCATGTCGTTAGACGGTGGTGCGGTAACAACGTCATCTGTCATATCGACACCCAGAGCCGCCATTTCTGCGTCTGCGGCTGATAAATCAACCTCATGCTGTGAAACTTCTGGTTCTGACTTGTCTACAAACTGGACGTATTTGTATTCTCTGCCGAGAGCTACTTTGTGTACCTGACGGAATGCGTCCAGTAGATATTCTAGATTAGTAAGCTGATATTTAGCTCTAACGGCTGCATCCTTAGCATTGTTATACATATTAGAGCCATTCTGGCTGGTAGCGCCACGCCGTGCGCGTTTGGCAGCTTCGATTTTCTGATAGAATATGCCACGCTGCTTATTAACCTTATCGTTAAGGGTATAGCAGATGCCATTGAGAGCGTTATTCTGGGCATATTGCAACGTGTTGCCTTTGACCATTCTGCGCTCGTCCCAATCCCATACTTCACCTTCTTCGTAGAGATTATAAGCTAATGACGCTGCAATGTAATTCATTGGTGCAAAGTCTACACCATCTTTTAGCATTTCGTGATACGTCAATCCTGCGTCTGATTTTACATTTGAACTAAGATCTTCGAAAGATTTTACTGTTACTGTTACTGACATGTGATTTACCTTTTGATTTGATTTTATTTGATAGAACAACCCGAAGCTCGTAGGGCGTCAGGGCCTGTCATACCCCCCTTCCTTGTGGGGGTTGACAGGTTCTGTCGAACTACGGCAGGGGATATTTTTTAGTTTGTTTTTATAGTTATATTTACTCCTCTATATTTATATGGACCTTCTGGATCGTCTAATAGA
>Ga0209632_10001293_pt1 | contig 25408 bp, 33 predicted proteins | sample COG_10_FD_184754 | JGI IMG/M metagenome (GOLD analysis project Ga0209632, IMG submission 184754) | Pelagic Microbial community sample from North Sea - COGITO 998_met_10 (SPAdes) (version 2) | ecosystem: Environmental > Aquatic > Marine > Neritic zone/Coastal water | place: Helgoland, sampling... | reverse complement strand
TGCTGGAGCAACTATTGCCGCAATGGGTATCCAAGGTATCTTAGGTTCAGTAATCTGGGCTTTTGACTTTGCGATGTCAGGATTGTTCTTCCCACTTGTGCTAGGTGTATGGTGGAAAAGAGCAAATGGTCCTGGTGCTGTTGCAGGAATGCTTCTAGGGTTAGCAGCTGGTACTTGGTATCTAGTTTGGGTACGTACTGGTGGAGCTGGATTCTGGGGTATTACTCAACTTACATTCGGTATCTTTGGATCGTTGGTTAGTTTAGTTTCTATGGTGGTTGTTAGTTTACTGACAAAAGCACCAGATAGAGCTACTCAAGATATGATTGACGAGCTTCGTGTTCCAAGTGGTAAAACAATTCTTGGAAAACAACACTAATTAAATTTTATACTGAGGGGCAATTTATTTTGCCCCTCAGTTAAGCTTTAAAAAAATTCCTTTTTATTTTTATGCCAGAAATACATCCTTTTATTCTCACAATTGATTATATTTTAGGTGTGATAATGTGGACTTTAATTGGAAAAGTTGCGATGAATTTTTTTCAGCGAGAAAATTCAGAATTCTTTTTTATGAAAGTGTTTGTAAAAGTAACAAACCCTTTAATACGTTTGTTTAGACCAATTACTCCCTCATTTATAATAGAGCCTCTTGTTCCACTTTATGTGGCTTGGTTTTTTTATATGATCAGATTTTATCTGATGCCCTACTTATTGGGGTATTCTGTAATGGGAATGTTATCTTTTCCTCTAGAAAGCGAAATTGCTGCAGAAATTTATCGTATTTTTAGAAAATAATTAATTCAAATTAAAAATAAAATTGATACTACTAATATAGTAATCAATGAAAAAAATACAAATCTCACCTTCAATTTTATCTGCTGATTTTAGCCAGCTGGGAAATGAGATTAAAAGACTAGAAGAAGGTGGTGCTGACATGATTCATGTTGATGTTATGGATGGTCACTTTGTTCCAAATTTAACTATGGGGCCACCAATTATTAAATCTTTAAGGGAGTATACAAAGCTGCCATTTGATGTTCACTTAATGATTTCACCTGTTCATAAATATATTCAAGATTATGCTGATGCTGGAGCTGATATTATTACAATACATCCTGAAGCAACTGAAGATTTAAAAGAATCTATTCAGCATATAAAAAATTTAAATAAAAAAGTAGGAGTTTCTTTAAACCCTAAAACTAAAATTGATTTAATAACTAATTTATTGAATAAAATTGATTTAGTTTTAATCATGAGTGTAAATCCTGGATTTGGAGGGCAAAAATTTATGCCTGAAGTATTGGATAAAATTAAAGAATTAAAAAAAATAAAAGATCAAAAAAACTTAGAATTTGATATTGAGATTGATGGTGGAATTAACTTTGATAACAATAAATTAGCTATTGAAGCTGGTGCCAATATATTAGTTTCTGGCACCACTATATTCAAAAACAATAATGGAAATATAAAAAAAAATATAGACCTTTTAAAATCAAATTAGAATAATGATTTTTAATAATTTATTAAATTTTATTAATAATTCTTATGTGTTTACTAAAAAAAAAATTCGTTCTCTATATTTAAGCTCAAATATTTATAACAAAAAAATTACACCCTCTAATGCTGGTTCATTAGAATATCACCCAAGTCCTAACTTGCTAAACTCACTTATAAAATATGATAAAAAAAAAATTAATATTGAAAATTACTCATTAAATAAAATATGGGATAACAAAAATTTAAAGGAAAAAGACTATAGAAATTTGAATAGTTTTTTTTGGTTATTTAGTTTGGATTTGAAGTCTTCAAAAAAAGACACTCAAAATGTGATTCTACAGTGGATAAATAAAAATCATAGGTATAACTCTAAAAGCTGGGAGGTCGATATAGTAGCTAAGAGGATAATTGCTTGGACTTCTAACTCCAGACTATCTTATGAAGATGGTAGCCCTGACTACAAAGACAAATTCAATGGAATCATAAAAAAACAAATTAATCACTTGATTAATGAAATAGAACGATCAGAATGGGTTGATGATAAAATGATAGGTTGTGCAGCTATTATTTTAACTGGCTTAAGCTATCAGGACAAAGACCAGTATTTAGAAACAGGGCTCAACTTATTAAGAAAACTTATAAAATTTTCTTTTAATAATGATGGTTTTCCAAAATCAAGAAGCATCAGACAATTATGCTTTTACTTAAAATATTTTATTTTAATTAGAGAGTGGTTCAAGGAATCACAAAGTGAGATACCTAATTTTATAAATGAAAATATATATTATTTAGGTCAAGCTTATGCGTTCAGCTGGCAAAATAATAAAGTAGATCTGTTTTTTAATGGTAACAATGAAACAAATAATAATGACTTTGATTATTATTTGAAGAAACTTGGCTACAGTTTTAAAAATCAAAGTAATGAATTAGGAGGATATGCAGCTCTCAGTAATAAAAAAACTTTATTATTCATGGATATCGGGTCAAGCCCTGATAAAAAGTTTTCTTCAAATTATCAAGCAGGTGCACTATCTTTTGAAATAATATCTAATGGGAAAAAATTAATTTGTAACTCAGGTTATTTTCAAAATCAGAATCATCAATTGAATGAACTATCAAAATCAAGCGCCATACATAGCACACTAATTTTAGATGATACGTCTTCATGTAAATTTAATAAAATTAAAAATGGAAGTTCTAAAATATCTCATGGATTAAAAATATTAAAAAAAAATATTGTATTCGAAAAAAATTATTGGAAAATTAATGCAGCGCATGATGGTTATTTAAAACAATATGGTGTCATGCATGAGAGAGAAATAGAGTTTTACCCTGAGCAGATAAAGTTTGTTGGTTGTGATAAAATAATTTCAAAAAATAGTATTAAAAATTTGAAATTTGAAATTAGATTTCATTTAGAACCTAATATTAAGATAATGAAGACCCAAAATAATAAATCAATACTTATAGACCTTGATGGTGAGGGTTGGAAATTTAATTCTAATAATAATATGAATATTGATAACGGTTTATATTTTGGTAAAAAAGATTACTTTGCCAAAAATCAAAATATAATCATTTCTGGAATGACTAATGACGAAAATCAGACTATAAAGTGGGAAATTACAAAACTATAATGAGTAAAATAAAAAGAGCAATAATTTCAGTTTCTGATAAAAAAAATCTAAAAGACCTTTTAAAGGTTTTGACCAAACATAAGATAAAATTAATAAGCTCAGGTGGCACTTATAAGGAAATCAAAAAACTTAAATTTAAATGTTTAGAAGTTTCAGAATATACGAACTCTCTAGAAATACTTGATGGAAGAGTTAAAACACTTCACCCAAAAATACACGCTGGAATATTAAGCAAAAGAAATAATAAATCTCACAGCAAAGACTTAAGAGATAATAATTTTGAAAAAATAGACCTTGTAATTGTTAACTTCTATCCTTTTGAAAAAACTCTAGAGCAGACTAATAATCATTTTAAAATTATAGAAAATATTGATATTGGAGGCCCAGCAATGGTTAGGGCTGCAGCAAAAAACTACAAAGATGTTACAGTCATTACTTCTTCAGATCAATATAATGAACTTATTACTGATATAGAAAAGAATAAAGGCTCTACGTCTATTGAATTTAGAGAAAAGATGTTTTTGGAGGCCTTTTCTGAAACAGCATATTACGATGCTGTAATCTCAAACTACTTTAACAAAATTAAAAATAATAACTTTCCTAAGAAAAAAATTATATATGGAAATTTAATTGAAAAATTAAGATATGGTGAAAACCCCCACCAGCATGCTGGTGTTTATTCAAAAATGCAAAGCTTAAATATTACACAAATCCACGGAAAACAGCTGAGTTATAACAACTACAACGATATATTCTCTGCTTTGACTATTTCTAAATCGTTACCTAAAAATTCAGGAACTGTTATCGTTAAGCACGCTAACCCATGTGGTGTTTCCATTAATAAAGATAAGGTAAAAAGTTACCAATTAGCACTAGCATGTGACCCTGTAAGTGCTTACGGAGGAATAGTTTCATGCAATTACAAAATAAATAAAACTCTAGCTATGAAACTAAATAATATTTTCTTGGAAGTTATCATTGCAAATGGCTTTGATCCTGAAGCATTAAAAATCCTGAAAAAAAAAAAAAATTTACGCCTTATCGATGCAACAAACTTTATAATGAAAAATTTAGTGAGGTTTAACTCAGCTAGTGAATCTTTTCTAACCCAATCTGAAGATATAGGTAAATTTAATATTAAAAATTTCAAAATAGTTTCAAAAAAAAGACCTAGTAAATCTCAATTAGAGAATTTAATTTTTGCATTCAATGTTTGTAGGTATGTTAAATCAAATGCAATTGTTTTAGCTAGTCAAGAAGCAACTGTGGGTATTGGGTCTGGACAGCCTAGCAGACTTGATAGTTGTCAAATTGCAATTGATAAAATGAATAAATTTCAAAATTTAAATGAAGAGGTGGTTGCAGCTTCAGATGCATTTTTTCCATTTGTTGATGGTATAGAAAAATTAGTGCAGTCAGGTATCACAGCTGTAATACAGCCCTCTGGATCAATCAGAGATAAAGAAATAATAAGATTTGCAAATCAAACTAATACTATTCTAGTCTTTTCTAAAACCAGACATTTTAGACATTAATAATTTGATCAATTTTAGCAGCTAGAATAAAATCATTTTCTGATAATCCCTCTATTGCATGTGTGGTAATTATAATTTTAGCATACCCCCATCCAAAAGAAATATCTGGGTGATGACCTTCGGCTTCTGAAATTTTTCCGACTTTATTGATAAAGTCTTGGCTATTAATAAAATTTTTAAAAATAAATTTTTTTTCTAAGAAATAGATCTTCTTTTCATTTTGGCTTACATCCCATCCATCTACTTTTTTTTGATATTTATGTATTTCACTTATATCAAAAGGTAAGATTCCACCCTCACAAGATACACATTTTTTATTTAAAAGATCACTCATTTATTAATTGGTTATGATTTTAATGGAGCGGGTCAAGGGAATCGAACCCTCTACCTAATCGTTGGCAACGATTCGCTCTACCAATGAGCTAGACCCGCTTATAAAAACACTATAAATAGATGGTTTTTTCAATGCAAGCAATAATAAAGTTATTGACTGGTATATAGATTTTTAAAAGTTTGCTAAAAGAAGTAATGAAAAAACAAGATTTGCCAAAAATTATACCTGTCTTTCCTTTAAGTAATTTTATTATTTTTCCTAATACGACTGTTCCACTAAATGTATTTGAACCTAGGTATGTTGAGATGATCAATGACAGCATAAAAAAAGATAAATTGATAGGCTTAATTCAACCCATAAAAAATAACATCAGTTCTGTTATAAATCTTCATGAAACTGGTTGTTTAGGAAAAATTGTAAATTTTAAAAATTCATCTGATGGCACATATTTAATTGAACTTAATGGCTTAACACGATTTAAAATAACTAAGGAGATTGAAAATAATAAATTATATCGAGAATGTGAAGTCACCTTTGAAGATTATCAGGATGATTTAAATTTACAAAAAGAAGAATTAAAATTTTCAGATCTTGAATTAATTTTTAAAGATTTAAAATCATTATTTAAAAAAAAAGGATACGTCATTAATTGGAAATCTTTAGAAAAACAAAATTTAACCGAAACTATTAATGCACTAGCTATGGCATCTCCTTTTTCACTTGAGGAAAAACAAATTTTATTAGAAAGTAAAAATTTAGAAATCAGAAAGAATAAAATTGCCGAGATATTAAGTACCTATAACTATGATAATTTTGACAATACAACTATGCAATAATATCTAAATATTTAAACCTCTATCTGCAAGCTTAATAAAATAACCTGATAAGTACTTATTTTTACCAATAATTTTTAAAATTTTATTAAAACTTTTACTTCTTATTTTTTTATCAAAATTAAAGACTTCATATATAAAATCTATACTATTAGAAAAAAGAAAATTTTTATTTTTAGTTTCTTTTTCAAATTTGCTTAAAATTGATGAATCTAGTTGCATGCCATGGTCTATTTTGTTTTGAATAATTCCTGATAAAACTTTAATATCTCTAATAGTCATATTAAAACCCTGACCTGCAAGAGGGTGGACTCTGTGAAGTAAATCACCAAACGCTAAAATATTATCGTGATGATAATTTCTTAAAGTAGATAAACTTAACTTAAAACTACTTAATTTAAGTATTTTTTTTATTTGATATTTTGGGTTATTTTTACTTATTAAATCTAAAACCTCACTATCTTTATATGTTCTATTTTTAATGTCTAAAGAACATACTATAGAAGTTTCATTATTTGAAATTGGTAAAAATGCAATTGGACCACTTTTTGTAAAAATCTGGGTAGCTGTATTATTTTCTATTTTTTTATGCTTTAAAATTGTTGTATATGCAAGATTGTTGTAGTTTTTATAAATTTTTTTTACAAAAAATTTCTTTGTTAAAAAATTATTTGGATCACAATTAACTATTAAATCAAATTTATTTTTTTTCAGTAAGTTTTTATAAAAAGATTTTTTTTTAATTAAGTTTTTCTTAAAAAATTTATTTTTAGATATTTTGTTTATTAAAGATTCATAAAGATTTTCATTTTTAAACATATAAAATAGTTTATCTTGATCATTTTCAAATCTTAATAAATTCTCTTTTTCAAGTTTTTCTGAAAAAATTTCTATTTTTTTTATTTCCCAAAAAAATTTATTATCCATATTAAGAATTTCTTTTTTAAAAAATTCTAAATTATTTTTAGATATTCCTATTGTTCTATTTGAAGATAAATTTTTAGTTTTTTCTTTATGATAGAAATGAACATTAATTTTTTTATTTATAAGGTTTTTGGCTAAAGATAGACCAGTGAGGCCATCTCCTATAATGCAGATATTCATAATAATTTTTAATTTTAACAATAAAAATTAGATGATACAAAGTGATTAATTGGATTCATTAATTTATGAAATTAAAAATATTAGCCAACAATGCCTTAAATTATAGCATAAATAGAGTTATTGAAATTTTTGGTATAGCTATTTTAATTATAGGTACCTTGTTGCTGGCTTCATTAATTACTTTTTCCCCTGATGACCCAAACTTTATTTTTCCAAATGACACTAAGATTAAAAACATCCTTGGTTTTCATGGAAGTTTTACTGCAGATATTTTTTTTCAATCTTTTGGCGTGATAGCTCTATTAATCCCATTTAGTCTTATATTCTCTGGTATAAAGATTATTATAAATAAGAAAATTTTCTTAATAATAGAAAGCATTTTTTATAGTATTTTATATTCTTTAGTTGGTTCTTTATTTTTTTCTTTCTTTTATCCAGTAACTTTTAAACTTTATATTAACGGAAACGGAGGTTTCGTTGGTAAATACCTAGAAACAACTTTTTTAAATTCTATAATCAATATCAATTCACAAATTTTTTACTATATTCTTGCCTTATCAATTCTAATTTTATTTTTAATTAGTATTCAGTTTAAAATAAATTCTTTTTATAAGTTTGTTAAAAAAATATTTAAGTTCTTGTTTTCAAAAAAAGAAAAAAATTATACCAATGTAAATGAAGTAATTAGTAAATTTATACCACAAGAAGAAATAAAAAGTCTCATTCAAGAGGATTTACCTTTTATAAAAAATGAAAACAATAATAACAAAAAACAGATAAGATTTAAATTACCTTCTATTGATTTGCTAAAAATCCCAACCCATAAAGATAGAGAGAAACTAAAAGATAATGATTATATTGATAGTGAATTCTTAGAAAAAATTCTTTTAGACTTTGGTGTTAATGGTAACATAAAAAAAGTTAGTCATGGGCCTGTGGTAACTTTAAATGAATTTGAACCAGCAGCTGGAGTTAAGGTGTCAAAAATTATTAATCTTTCTGACGATATTGCAAGAAATACAAGCTCTGAATCAGCCAGAATTGCTACAATCCCTGGAAGAAGCACAATCGGTATTGAGTTACCCAACTCAATTCGAGAGAATGTTTACCTTAGTGAAATTCTTTCAAATAATGATTTTACTAAAAAAGATATTCGACTGCCGATAGCTCTGGGTAAAAATATTTCTGGAATTCCTGTGGTTGGAGATTTAGCCTCCATGCCTCATTTATTAATTGCTGGAACTACTGGATCAGGAAAATCTGTTTGTATTAATACTATTATTCTTTCTCTTCTTTATAGACATACACCTGAGAAGTGTAAGTTTATTTTAATTGACCCTAAAATGTTAGAACTATCAACTTACGAAGGAATACCTCATTTACTATGCCCCGTTATTACTGAAGCAAAAAAAGCTGCCTCTGTATTAGGTTGGGTTGTTAAAGAAATGGAAAATCGATACAAACTTATGACCAAAGAAGGTGTTCGAAATATTGATAGCTATAATGCAAAGCATGCTTTAGCTATGCCCTATATAGTCGTTGTGGTTGATGAAATGTCTGATTTGATGCTTGTTGCTGGAAAAGAAATTGAAAACTATATTCAAAAACTTTCTCAAATGGCAAGAGCTGCTGGGATTCATATTATAATGGCCACACAAAGACCCAGTGTTGACGTTATTACAGGAACTATCAAAGCAAACTTTCCAACAAGGATATCTTTTCAAGTAACCTCTAAGATAGATAGCAGAACAATCCTAGGGGAACAAGGTGCAGAACAGCTACTAGGTAAGGGTGATATGCTTTACATGTCATCTGCTAATCGTATAGTTAGAATTCATGCTCCTTTTGTTTCAGACAACGAAATTGAAAAAGTTAACAACTATTTAAGAAGTCAAGCAGAGCCAAACTATATAGATGAAATATTAAGTTTTGCAGATGAAAAAGAAATTGGTGAAAACTCATCAGGCTCTAGTGATAAGGACGAACTTTATCAAGCCGCATTAGATATTATTAGGTCTGAAGGAAAAGCTTCAACTTCTTTTTTACAAAGAAAATTACAGATAGGCTATAATAGGGCTGCAAGAATTATTGATATGATGGAAGCTGATGGCATTGTGAGCAAAGCAAACCATGTTGGTAAAAGAGATGTTCTATAATGTTTAGAGTTTTAATATTATTTTTTATATTAAATTTTTACAATCCTGTTTTTTCTTCTATCAAAGAAAAAATAATTTCTCAAATGCAGCTTACTAATAATTTGAGTTTTAATTTTATTCAAACTATTGATAATAAGAATGAAAATGGAAAATGTGTTATAGAATATCCTAAGAAAATTTGGTGTGTATATGGCGGCTCTAATAAAAAAACTATTGTTTCTAATGGAAGATCTTTAGTAATAAAAACTTTAAATAAAGGTAGCTATTACCTTTATCCGCTTAGTAAAACCCCACTAATATTTTTATTAGATAAAGAATACCTAATATCAAAAATAAGTATACTAGAGCCAAGAGAAATTGATAACAAATATGTAAATTTTAAAATTTTTGAAAATAATAATGAAATTAATATTTTTTTTGATTTAAAAAATTTAAACTTGATTGGATGGCAAACTGAAGATATCTATCATAACTTAGCAATTACTTTTATTTCATCTGTTAAAATAAATAAAGAAATAGATGAAAAAATTTTTATCTTACCTAAAAATAATTAAATTTTTATTTAATCAAAATTTCAGACTTAAAAATTTTCATGCCTCTTGATTGATAATTGGGTAGAGCATTTTTATGATCCAAAGAACAAGTATGAACCCACATCCTTACACAACCCAAGTTAAATGAAAATTTAATTGCTTCACTTAATAGATATCCCCCTAGTTTTTTTCCAAAATATTCTTCCAAAATACCAAAATATGCAATTTCTGCCTCTTTTGTATTTTTATTAAACAATAGTTCAAAATAGCCTGCTATCTCATCTTTATTTTTAAGAGTATAAGTAAAAAGCTTTTCATTAGAAACATACTTGATCCAATCCAAGTCCGTCCAAATGAGCCTATCAATCCATTGACAATTTTTACCTATGTTTTTATAAAAAAATTTATTTAATTGAAAATCTTTTGGATTAGTTAATTCTATGGAGTAATCTTCTGATGGTTTTCTTACTTCTTTAAAATCTTTAAAAGATCTTATCTCCAAATAATTTCTAAAAATTTTTTCTTTCACTCAACCATTTTTCCAATTTTTTCACCTCCAAATAAGTGAAAATGCAAATGTGGGACTTCTTGACCGCCGTGATCATCTAAATTTGTAAGAGCCCTATATCCCTTTCCAGTATCAGTTGAGATTCCTAATATTTTTGAAACTTCTGTAATGGCTTTGCTTAACGCAATTATCTCTTGATCTGAAGCTCTATTATTAAAATCATCTAGATTTATATATTCACCCTTTGGTATCACTAATGCATGAATTTTTTTCTTAGGATTAATATCATAAAAGGAAAGAACATGATTATTCTCAAATATCTTTTTACATGGAATTTCTTTTCTTAAAATTTTTGCAAAAATATTATTTTTATCGTAGCTCATTATCTATTATTTTTTTCTTCAATCCCCGACTGTTTTTTTCTATCTTCTAGTTCTTTTAAGACATCTTCAAACTTAATATCAGCTGCCTCTAATGTTACTAATAAATGATAAATTGTATCTGCAGCTTCATGCACTATATTGGAATTATCATTTAGTGCTTCTTTAAGCTCACCAAATTCTTCTTCCATCTTATTTATACAATTTAACAAACCACTAGATAATAACGAAGAAGTATAAGATTTATCTTCATCTTTATTTTTTCTATCTCTTATTGTTTTTACTAAATCTATTAAATTTTCTGACATACTTAAATTCTAACAGGAATTCCTTTTGAATCCAAATATTGCTTAGCTTCTTGAACTGAGTGTGTTCCATAATGAAAAATTGAAGCTGCCAGAACTGCACTAGCATTCCCTAATTTTATTCCATCTACTAAGTGATCCAAGTTACCAACTCCTCCTGAAGCAATCACAGGTATATTAACTATCGAAGATATTTTGAACATCAAATCATTATCATAACCAATTTGGGTTCCATCCCTATCCATAGATGTAACCAATAACTCTCCTGCGCCTCTATCTTCCATTTTTTTTGCAAATTCTATTGCATTTATGCCTGTATTGCTTCTTCCACCATGAGTAAAAACCTCCCATCTATCTCCATTTTTTTTAGCATCTATTGCAACAACGATACATTGTGATCCAAATTTTTTAGAACTTTCAGTAATCACCTCTGGATTTTGTACAGCAGCAGTATTAATTGAAACTTTATCCGCTCCACAATTTAATAGTTTATTAATATCATCAACACCCCTAACTCCTCCTCCAACCGTTAAAGGCACAAAGCATTTCTTTGCTGTTCTTTCAATTACGCCATAAATAGTATCTCTCTTTTCATTTGAAGCTGTAATGTCTAAAAAACAAATTTCATCAGCACCACCATCACTATAAATTTTAGCTTGTTCAACTGGATCACCTGCATCTTTTAAATCTACAAAATTAATTCCCTTAACTACTCTCCCATTTTTAACATCAAGACATGGGATAATTCTGTTTTTAAGCATCTATTTCTCTCACCAATTTTTCTAAATTAATATCTCCATCGTATATGGCTTTACCAACTATAATACCTTCAATATTTTTATTTAATGTCTTTGCTTTTTTGATGTCATCAATTGAAGAAACTCCTCCAGAGATAATAACCGGACAATTTGAAATGTCGGCAACTTTTGATGTTTCTTCAAAGTTAGGACTTTGTTTCATTCCATCGCGATTAATATCTGTGTAAATTAACCTGCTTGCACCATAATCATTAACTTCTTTTAAAAAATCTAAAGTTAATTGATTGGAATTTTCCTTCCAGCCTGAAACGGAAAGATATCCATCTTTAGCATCTAAACCTAGTGCAATTTTATCTGGAAACTTTTGACATGCCTCTTTTAAAAAATTCTTATCTTTTATAGCTGCACTTCCCAAAATGACCTTCTCAACTCCTGTGTCTATATATTTTTGAATACTATCAATAGTTCTGACGCCCCCACCTACTTCTATTTTTAATTCAAATTTATGAACTATTTCTTTAATTACATCCAGATTAATCGTTTCTCCAGTTATGGCGCCATCTAAATCAACAATGTGTAAGTTTTTAAAACCATGATCTTTATATCTGCCAGCTTGATCAATTGGCGAAATTTCATACTCGGTTTTATTGTCAAAGTTTCCTTTAATTAACCTGACACACTTCTTATCCTTAATATCTATTGCAGGAAAAATTTTCATATTTTTAATTATCTTTGTCCAACCAAGCTACTTTTTTACAAGCAATTTTATATGCCTCATCCTCGCTATTAAATGTTTTTTTACCAAAAATACCAATCTTATACCACCCTGCATTTGATTCTAAGTCTCTCCTATATTCTTCAAACCCAAAGCTATTATCCTCTCTCTTAAATATATCTACACATAAACTTTCATTGTTATTATTTATTGAGCGGAGAACTACTTTTTTCTTCATGCTTATAAATTAATGAAATTATTTATGATTTTTAAGCCAATTTTATTACTCTTTTCTGGGTGAAATTGGGTTCCAAAAATGTTTTCTTTTTTAACGGAGCAAACAATATTTGATGAATAATCAGTTGTTGCTGTAATTACCGATTTATCATTTGGAATAAATTCATAACTATGTACAAAATACATGTGAGAATTTTCATGTACACCCTTAAAAATTTCGCTATCGTTAATAATTTTTATTTGGTTCCAACCAATATGAGGTAATTTATATTTTCCATTCTGATTATCTATTTTAGATACTTCTCCTGGGATCCAGCCTAAACCTTTTGTTTCAATTTCTTCATAACCAATATCTGCAAACATCTGAAGGCCAACACAAATTCCAAGAAGAGGTTTTTTATTATTGATTGCAAATTCGTTAAGAGTATCAACTAATCCATTTATGCCATTTAAAGCATCAACACAGCTCTTAAACGACCCCTGCCCTGGCAATACCACCTTGTCGCTTGATTTAATCTTATTTAAATCAGAAGTTACTTCGATATTAACTTTGTCTTTAGCAACTTCCTTAAAAGAATTTATTACAGAACTGATATTTCCTGAATTATAGTCAACAATCGTGACATTCATCAAGTTTATAAAGAGCCTTTGGTTGATGGAATGCTATTCTTATTTCTAGGGTCTATTTCTAGTGCTGTTCTTAGCGACCTTGCTAGAGCTTTAAAGCATGACTCAATTATATGATGGCTATTATCTCCATAAATATTTTCCATATGTAATGTTATTCCTGCTGACTGAGAGAATGCTTGAAACCATTCTTTAAAAAGTTCTGTGTCCATTTCCCCAAGTCTTTCGACTTTCAGCTTAACTTTCCATATTAGGTAAGGTCTATTTGAAACATCTATTGCAACTCTTGTTAATGTTTCATCCATTGGAATCATTGCATGTGCATACCTTCTAATTCCTTGATAGTTTTTTAATGCTTTTTTTAAAGCCTCACCGATAGCAATTCCTGTATCTTCTGTTGTGTGGTGAAGGTCTATATGGGTATCACCTTTTGCTTTAACTTTTAAATTGATGAGTGAATGCTTTGATAGCTGTTCAAGCATATGATCCAAAAAACCAATTCCAGTGTCAATCTTATACTGACCCTTACCATCAATATTTACCTCAACATTGATGCTGGTTTCTTTTGTTTTTCTAGATACTTTTCCTATTCTTGCCATATATTTTAAAGGTATACAGAGATTGTTTAACTATATCAATATTAGTAATCAACTACTTGAAGTATAAAAATTAATATCCATCTATAATCTATGACTACAATAGTGCTTATTAGAAAGAATAATGAAGTAGTGGTGGCTGGAGATGGCCAAGTTAGTATGGGTAATACTGTTATAAAAAGTACTGCTGCTAAGGTTAGAAAAATAGAAAAAAGAAATGTTATTGCGGGATTTGCAGGATCTACTGCGGATGCTTTAACTCTTTTTGAAAGGCTTGAAGCAAAACTTGAAAAGCATGCAGGTAACCTTCCAAGAGCTGCTGTTGAACTGGCTAAAGATTGGCGGACTGACAAATACTTAAGAAGATTAGAAGCTTTAATGGCCATTGGTGATAAAGAAAATAGTTATATAATTTCTGGCACAGGTGACGTGTTAGAGCCTGAAGGAAATGCTATAGGCATAGGTTCTGGTGGAAATTATGCTTTAGCTGCTGCTAAAGTTTTACTAGATACAGATTTAAGTGCAGAAGAGGTTGCAAAAAAAGCGATTAAAGTTGCCTCTGAGATCTGTGTATTCACTAATGATAATATTAAAATAGAAAAAATTTAATGAAAGATTCAAACGTTACACCCTTTCCTCAAGAAAGAAGTGAGCCCAAAGATAGTTCTCTAGTTAGTTCGCTGTCTCCTAGAGAAATAGTATCAGAGTTGGATAGATATGTGGTTGGACAAAATAAAGCTAAAAAAGCAGTTGCTATTGCTTTAAGAAATAGATGGAGAAGACAAGCTTTAAAAGGTGAAATGAAAGATGAAGTTTTACCTAAAAATATTTTAATGATTGGACCAACTGGAGTTGGTAAAACAGAAATTTCTAGAAGATTATCCAAATTGGCAGAAGCACCTTTCGTAAAAGTCGAAGCAACAAGGTTTACAGAGGTTGGCTATGTTGGAAGAGATGTTGAACAAATCATAAGAGATTTACTTGAAATTGCTATTGCAATGGAAAAAGTGAAAAAAAGAAAAGAAGTTAATGCAAAGGCTCAAAAATTAGCTGAAGAAAAAGTTTTGGATGCGGTGGTAGGAAGTAAAGCTAGTCTAGCTACTAGAGAAAGTTTTAGAAAAAGATTAAGAGATGGTGATCTAGATAATAATGAAATTGAAATAGCAGTAAATGACAGTAACTCTCAACCTTCATTTGAAATTCCTGGAATGCCAGGAGCTAATATTGGAATGATAAATATTGGAGAAATGATTGGAAAATCTGTTGGAAATAAACAGAAAAAAAAAAGAATGACTGTTAAAGAATCACATGAAATTTTGATTAATGATGAGGCTGATAAATTAATAGAAGAAGACAAGATTATAAAATCTGCAAAAGATTCCGCAGAAAATAATGGAATAGTATTTTTGGATGAAATAGATAAAATTTCAGGTAGGGCTGATAGGTCTGGTGGAGATGTTTCTAGAGAGGGAGTGCAAAGAGATCTACTTCCTTTAATTGAAGGAACCACTGTAAGTACGAAATATGGCCCAATCAAAACTGATCATATTTTATTTATTGCGTCAGGGGCATTCCAACTTGCAAAGCCTTCGGACCTATTACCAGAACTGCAGGGTAGACTTCCAATTAGAGTTGAGCTTGAAGCTTTAACCAGTGATGATTTCAAAAGAATTCTTAAAGAACCAGATTATAGTTTAATCAAACAGTATATTGCTCTTTTAAAAACAGAAAATGTTGAATTAGAATTTTCTGATGATGGTATTGATGCGATTGCGAATATAGCATCAGAAGTTAATGCTACTGTAGAAAATATTGGTGCAAGAAGACTACATACTATTATTGAAAGAATTTTAGATGATATTAGCTTTACAGCAACTGATAGAGCTGGTGAAAAAATCATAATAAATTCTGAATATGTTAAGCAAAATCTAGATGAGCTTGTTAAAGATACAGATTTATCTAAATTTATTCTTTAAAATTTAAATTTTATACTCAAAATTTTGTGTTTCCTCATTAACCTGAAGTTCTATGGCTCCATTATTTAAATGAAAATTACGAGCCATTTCTGTAAGTGGAGAAAGAGTAATAAGTCTATTTAGGTGATTTGATTTCTTTATCATCTTAAAAACTTCCTTTACAATTAATTTTCCACCTCCTCTTTTTTTTGACCAAATAGTATATGCAATAGCTATTTGCCCAATATTTTGATCTCTTCGAACGCTTTTTTAATAAGCATCTCTTGTCATTAAATCTAATTCTTTAACTGTTTTTGGAATTTCATCAGTAAATCCAAAACACATAATTGCACATATTTCTTTCTTATATTTTACACCATAAATTTTTCTTCCATAACTTCTTCTGAATACCACATCAAGTTCAGGACGAACTGGATCCTCTGATACCTCACATGATTTGAGTTCAACTAATTCAGAACCCTTTATCCAGTTAAAGAAATCATCTAATTTTTTATCAATTTTTCTCTTTTTTAAAATATTTAATTTTCGTTTGAATGTGTTCATTTTTTATCAACTATTTAAATTTATTTTTATTTTTAAGATAAATATAAAAAGCACCACTTCCCCCATCTTCAATTTTGGCATCTGTGGTTTCAATAATAAACTGGGTTAAGCCTTTATTGTTTTCAATATATTCAGGAACTGAATATTTTAATATACTTAGGTCTTTTGAAAGATAAGGATTCTCAAAATTTTTTGACCTCAGACCTTTGCCTGTGATTACTATTATTTTAGTAACATTTTCATCAAAAGATTTTTGAATAAACTGCTCTATAGCATTATTTGCTTCTGCAATTGTGTAGCCATGAAGGTCTATCTTTTTTATTTTTTCTTGTCTTACATTTTTCTTAAAAACAAAATCTTTATCAGGAATTTTTTCCCTATTATTTAAAAAAAATTCCCAATCATGTTTATTTTTATCTGAGTTTTCCGTTTTTTTTTTCTCTGATATTTTTGGGGAATAGGTTTTTTTTTTATTTAAAAAGTTCTCCCAATCTTTTTTATCTTTATCTGAAATTTTTTTATTCAATTATGTAATAGTATCAATTAATAACCAGTTAGGGTTTGAGGATTTTATATTTTTTGAAAAAACCCAAGTATCATAAACAGTTTCAATTTTTTCACTATCACCTGAAATTATTTTTTCATTTTTATCTTTTATACAAGTTATAATTTCACTTACAAAGTCTACTGTAACTTCTAAACTATCATTTATTTTTTTGTGAGTTTTAACTGCTGCAGACTTAATCCCTATAAAAGTTATTTCAGCAAAATAACCCTTATTTTCTCTATCTATAAGAGCTTCTTTAAATTGGTCATGAACTTTTTTACTCAAAAGTGGTTTACTAGCTATTAGTTTATTGTCACTATCACTAAAATCAGTAATAATTGTTTCATAGGCAATTCTTGCACCCTTTAAAAAATCTTTCTGTGTTTCTTCGTCAAAATTTTCATTAATTGTTTTTGGGCTTGTTTTTATTTTTGTGAATTCCTTTTCAAGCTGTGTAGGCATTTTTCCTTCAAAACCAGTTTTTTTACCAAGTATTCCGCGTAGGCGAAGAAAAATAAACCCAGCTATCATTGCTAAAAGAATAATATCTATATATTCAAAACTATAATTCATAGACTAATAATATTTACTATGTTGCTTAATTACAACTAGCAATTTAGAATAAAGACAAATGAACACATTTTTATTATTAATAGTTGCCGTCCCAGTTATTGAAATTTTTCTGTTTATCAAAATAGGCTCTCAAATTGGGGCTTTTAATACTATTTTACTTATTTTTGTTACTGCATTTTTTGGCATAATATATGCAAGGTATGAGGGCTTTAATACTCTGAAGTCTGGCATGGCTCAAATTGTTAAAAATGAACTTCCTGTTTATGAAATAATCTCTGGTGCAGCATTGGCTTTTGCAGCATTACTTTTGATTTTACCAGGGTTTGCAACTGATTTTTTGGGCTTATTAATTGTTTTTCCTTTAACAAGAAGGTTGATGTTTAAAAAGGTTTCAACTAAACAAAAAACAGATAATAAAAAACAAGATTTTATCAATGGTGAATTTGAAGATATAGAAGATGAAAATGACAACAAACTTTAAGATAATTGGTAGCTTTATAAAAGATATGTCAAGTGAAACTCCTGATGCTCAAACTTATATATTCGTAAGAGATAAAATTTCTAAATATCGATTACATATTGATATTAATTCGAAAGCAGTAAAGAATGGAGTCATTGAAGTTAATACGATTCTAAAGTTTTCTGATCAACCAGAAATTTTAAAAAAATCTCATTTTGAAATAACTTATACTTCTATTGTCAAGGTTGATGAAAAAGTTTCTGATAAAAAAGAAATGGAAAAAATTATTCTTTGTGATGTACCAAATAAAATTTACCCTGATTTGGAAAGAGTATTTATAAATTTATTAACTGATTCTGGCTATCCTGGAATAAAATTTGAAAAGAAAATTAATTTTACAGAATTATATAAACAAAAATCTAACTAAAAAAATTTTTCTTCAAATTATTTTTTAAATATTCCCTATGAAGTTTAAACTCTTCTTCTGTCGGTTTTATTACTTTTTTATAATATTGGTTTGTATTACTTGAATTTATTATTTTTTTTTCATTTTCTTCATTTTTAAAATTTAATGTGGGTTCTTTTTGGTCTAAAAGATTAATATAAACTTTAGCTAATAAATCACAGTCGATAAGTGCTGAGTGCTGTGTTCGTTTAGAATTGTCTACTCTATATCTTTTACATAGAGCATCGAGACTTATTGGAGAACCAGGAAATTTTTCTCTTGCTAATGTAAGTGTATCTACAACATTTTCTCTATTTAATTTTTTCTTACCCAATAATGCTAATTCGTTATTTAAGTGAGATAAGTCAAATTCTGCGTTGTGAATTACTAATTTTTTATTATCTATAAATTTCAAAAATTCATCAACTATTTCTGAAAATTTTTTTTGGGTAGATAAAAATTCATCTGTATATCCATGAACCTCAAGTGCTTTTTCAGAAACCTTTCTTTCAGGATTAAGATAAAAATGAAACTTATTTTGAGTTGGAATTAAATCATCAAGCTCAATACATCCAATTTCTACAATTCTATGACCTTCACTAATTGCTAGCCCTGTTGTTTCTGTATCTAATATGACTTCTTTCATTTTATAAAATTTCTATAATTACCTTCTTGATACCATCCCTAACAGATTTTTTGGTAAAATTATTTTTAATTAAAAATTGAGATTTTTTCATTTTATAGTTGAGTGGTAGTTGAATATTTTTAAATTTTCTTAAAAGCTTTGGATTAAAGTTTTCTCTTTTCTTTAGTCTTTTCAAAATGTCTGATTTCTTAGACTTAACAAATACCAAAATATCATCTTTTTTATTGATCTTATTTTCTAACAAAAGTGGAATATCTAAAATTATAATTTTTTTTTTTCTATTTTTAGTTAAGAAACTATTCATTTTTTTTCTTATTTCTAAATGAATAATTTTAATAATCTTTTTTAAGTTAGTTTCATTGGCCAGTATTGCATTTGAAATTTCACTCTTATTTACAGGAAAAGAATAAATATTTTTTGGCAGAACTTTTTTTAACTTATTAAAAATTTTTCTATCTTTTTTGTATAATTTACTCACTTCAAAATCTGCATTGAATACAGGATAGCCAAAATTTTTAGCCACATAACTTTTGCCGGAACCAATATCCCCTAAAATTCCAATCCTAATCATAAATCTAAAAGTTCAATTACTTCATTATTAATTTCTGGTTCAACTCCATGCCAAACCTTAAAAGCTGTAAAAGCTTGATAAATAAACATTAGTTTTCCATTTTCTGTTTTATTGCCCATTTTTTTTCCTATTTTTAAAAAATTTGTTTCTCTAGGGTTATAAATAACATCATAAAAGAATTTATTTTTTCCAACTTTAGAAAGGTCTAAATCTATTTGGTCATCTTTGTTTAGCCCTAAACTTGTGGCATTAATAATCATGTCAAACTTTGAAATTTCACCCCAATTAATAATTTTTATATCTTTAAAAAGAAATTTCAAACTTTCAGCTCTAACTTTAGTTCTATTGCTTATAGTAATTTCTGAAACTTTCATTTTATTTAAAGCAAAAATTATTGATGGCACAACACCACCTGCTCCCAAGATTAAAATTTTTTTGCCTGTTATTTCAAATTTTGAGTTTTTAACACCAAGTTCAAATCCACTAATATCAGTATTGTGACCAACCACTTTATCGTTAATTAAATAAATAGTGTTAACTGATTGAGTGCTTTCAGCTTCTAGGCTTAATTGATCTAAATAAGGAATAACTGCTTTTTTAAAAGGGACAGTAACATTAATTCCATTTAGTTTTTTTTTTTTAACTTCTGAAATTATACCTTCAATTTCATTTTCATTTATTTTTTGTTTTTCATAAATTGCATTGATATTATTATCTTTAAACCAAAAATTATGCAATTTTGGTGACAAAGAGTGTTCGATGGGGTTTCCGATTACTAAATATTTTTTCATTTATAGTTGCTTAAATACTCTTTTATCTTTTTGACTGGTAATCCCATTATCGTATCCTCATCACCTTCAATTTTAGAAAATAATGATCTGCCCTCACCCTCAATTTGATAAACATTGTATGCATATAATGCTTCGTCTGTTATTTTAGCTAAGTAGTCTATAAGCTCTTGTTCTCTCATTTGTTTCATGGTTAAAGAGGCTTTATCTGTGTAATTCCACACCATTGAACCATTCAGAGACATACAGACAGAACTTATTAAATAATGTGTTTGCCCATTTAAATTACGAAGTGTTTCTAGGGCCTCTTTTCTATTAATCGGTTTCGAGATTATTTTGCCCTTAAGATCAATTACACTATCTGCTCCTAAAACTAAATCACCATTTCTTTTTTGACTTATCTTGTTTGCTTTAAGTTCGGCTAAATTTTTAGAAATAATTTCTGGTGTTACGTTTTCTTTTAACAAACTGTCTTTAACACTATCTTCGTCAACATTTGAAGGTTCTACTATACATTTAATTTGATTTTTCTCTAAAATTTTTTTCCTAACGCCACTTTTTGAAGCAAGTATTATTTCATTAAACATTGTTTTTATATATTTCGTGTATTTTAATTATTGATGCGGCAGTTTCTTCTACTGATTTCCGGGTAACATCAATTGTTGGCCATTTATATTTGGTGAATGTTTTTTTTGCTTCATCAATTTCTTTTTTTATTTTTTTTATATTTGTATAGTTTGTGTTTTCTGTTTCTTTAAGTGTATTCATTCTGTTTTTTCTTATATCAACAAGTCTTTCTGGTTCTGTTGTTAGACCCACAACACAAGATAGTTTTGGGTTTGTTATTAGTTCTTTTGGTATTGATTGATCATTAACCAGAGGAATGTTTAAGGTTTTGAAGCCCCTGTTTGCTAAATAAATAGAGGTTGGGGTTTTGCTTGTTCTGCTTACGCCCAATAATATCAAGTCAGCTTTACTAATATCTTCAACTAAATTTCCATCATCGTGTGCCATGGTAAATGTAATTGCTTCCATTCTTTTATAATATTCCTCGTTCAATGCGTGCTGCCCACTTGGAACATGGGATGCCTTTTGGTTTAATAGTTTGGAAAAATTCATTATTAAGTTTCCCAATACACTAAAACATGGAATATTTTTTTCATCGCCCTTGTTTGCTAAAAATTTCGCAAGTGAAGTGTCGACAATGGTATATAAAATTATAGCATTGGTTTTTTCTTTTGCTTCTTCCATGATTTTAGAAACTTGATTTTCTGTTCGAGTAAAAAAATATGATTTAATATCATATTTAATATTTGTGAATTGAGCCTTAATTGCTAAAAAAACCCTATCTAGTGTTTCACCTGTGGAGTCTGAAATAAGATATATTTGATATGTATTACTCATGAATAAAATGTTGGTATTTAAGTATTATTTTTATCATTTTTTAAAATAGTCATATTTTTTATTTTTCACTGTAAAACCTGGTTTTTATTAACATTAATAAACATGTGAAGTCTTAATATACATTTTATCTAAAAAAATTAAATAAAGTCTCTATTTAAAGACTATATATCACTTCTATAAATTATTAATTGTTAATAAATCATGTATAAAATGTGTAAAACAATTAATTACCAATATTCACATACTATATAACTAATACTATAATTAAATATTAACTTATTATTATGACACCTATTTATGAAACAATAATAAACAAAAAAACAACAAATTCCCCAATATGGTTAATGAGACAGGCAGGAAGATATCTTCCAGAATTTAGAGTAATTAGAAAATTAAATCCAAGCTTTATTAACTTATGTTTAAATGAAAAATTATCATCGGAGATTACACTGCAACCTTTAAAAAGATTTGAATTAGATGCAGCAATAATTTTTTCAGATATTTTAATGTTGCCCTATGGGCTAAATCAAAAAGTAGAATTTAAAAAAGATTTCGGTCCACAGCTAGGCCCATTAAACTTAAATGAAATATCTAAAATTGATGAAATTGATTTTATAGAAAAATTATACCCAGTCTATAAATCAATTAAAAAAGTAAGTGAAAACAATTTAATTAAAAATAAAAACTTAATTGGGTTTGTTGGTGCGCCATGGACACTATTAGTTTATATGGTTAATAAGCATTCACCAAAAAAAGAATTAGTAAAAAATTTTTTTAAAGATGATTTTTTAATAAATAGAATTTTAATAATATTAGAAAAATTTTTAAAACTACATATTGACCAACAAATTAAAAATGGAGCAACCATAATCCAAATTTTTGATAGCTGGGCGGGACTACTTGAAGAAAAAGATTTACCGAACTATGTATACATCCCAACTTTAAATTTAGTAAATTATGTGAAATCATTAAACGTACCAGTTGTTTGTTTTCCAAGAGGAATAAAAAACTATAAAAATTATTGTGATATAGTTAGACCAGATGCCGTTAATATTGATTACGAAGTAGATCCTATTTCTGTATGTAAAGAAATTAAAATACCCATTCAGGGCGGTCTTGATCCTAAAGTTTTATTAACAGACATTGAAAATTTAAAAAAAAACACCTTACGATATTTGGATATTTTTAAAGATCACCCATATATTTTTAATTTAGGCCATGGCGTATTGCCAGAAACTGACCCTAACATGGTTGATTATTTGGTGAAGATGGTAAAAGATTATTAAATGAAAAAAGCAATTATTTTATTTAATCTTGGAGGCCCAGATAAACTAGAAAATGTTGAGCCCTTTTTATTTAATTTATTTAATGATCCGGCTATTTTAAATTTACCAACTTTTTTAAGATATCCACTAGCGAAACTAATCTCCAACAGAAGAGCCCCTATTGCTAAAAAAATTTATGCAGAACTGGGTGGTTCATCGCCAATATTAAAGTTGACCAAAAAACAAGCCGATGCTTTAGAAATAAGACTAAATCAAACACAAAAGGAAGATGAATACAAATGCTTCATTATAATGAGATGTTGGAATCCAAGAGCCCAAGATGTGATTAAAGATGTTCAAATATATAATCCAGACGAAGTTGTTTTAATGCCTCTTTATCCTCAGTACTCAGCTGCCACATCTGGGTCTTCAATCAAAGAATGGAAAGACGTTTGTAAAAAAAACAATTATCATATTAAAACAAGTACAATCTGCTGCTACCCAACAGACCAGAGTTTTATTAGCGCTCATACAAAGGAGATAATAAAGAAAATTAAAAATCTTAAAAATTTTAAATTAATATTTTCTGCACATGGTTTACCAGAAAAAAATATTAAAAAAGGAGACCCATATCAATGGCAAGTGGAACAATCAGTAAAAAAAATAGTTGAGAGTATAAATGATGAAAACTTAGATTGGGTATTAAGTTATCAAAGTCGGGTTGGCCCATTGAAATGGATAGGACCATCAACAGAAAATATCATTATTGAAAATTCAAAGATTGGTAAGCATATCGTTTTAGTCCCTATTGCATTTGTTTCTGAGCACTCAGAAACTCTTGTTGAGCTTGATATAGAATATAAAGAAATAGCGAATGTTAATGGATGTAAAAATTACACAAGAGTTCCAGCGCTTGGTATTAATGAGGATTTTATTAAAGCAATGTCAGAACTAATAATAAAAAAAAATGAATATAAAATTAGTGAGAATCTTTATCCGCCAAAGATACAATGTCCATCCAATTTTAAAAAATGTCCCTGCTTAAATTATGAATAGTTATTTATTATTTAAGAGCCTACATTTAATTACAGTAATTTCCTGGATGGCAGGACTATTATATTTACCCAGGATTTTCGTTTATCATGTCGAAAGTATTAAAGATAAAAATATTTCTTTAATATTTAAAACAATGGAAAGAAAATTATTTTTTTATATTATGACACCAGCAATGATTTTAACCTGGGTATTTGGATTAATTTTAATTTCTTTTTTAGGATTTGAAGTTCTTTCTGAAACTTGGATTAAGCTAAAATTATTGTTAGTAATTTTATTAACTTCATATCATTTTTACTTATCTAAACTTCTTGGTGATTTTGATCTAGATCGAAATACTAAATCATCCCAGTTTTTCAGAATAATCAATGAAGTCCCAACAATACTGCTTATTTTAATAGTATTTATTGTTATTTTTAAGCCTATCTAGGCTTGTAATAGTTTAAAGAGTATATATATTTGACCTATCTTACAAATCTTAAACAAACCCTCCCTACATGAATATACAGGAACTTAAATTAAAATCATCTGAACAGTTAATTACTCAAGCAGAGGAACTTGGTATTGAAAATGCAAGCACACTCCGAAAACAAGAAATTTTATTTGCAATACTAAAAAAAGTTGCTGAAAAAGAAGAAATTACAGGAGCAGGAGTTTTACAATTATTACAAGATGGATTTGGTTTCCTAAGAGCAATGGAATCAAATTATTTACCTGGACCAGATGACATATATGTCAGCCCAAGTCAGATAAGAAAATTTGGATTAAGAACTGGGGATACAGTCGAAGGACCAGTTAGAGCTCCAAAAGAAGGTGAAAGATATTTTGCATTATTACAAGTAAGTAAAATAAATTTTGAAGAACCTGAAAAAGCTCGTCATAAAATTGCATTTGACAACCTAACTCCTCTTTATCCAGATCAACAAATGGTAATGGAAGTTGAAACAACCAAAATAGAAAAGAAACCAGACCTAACACCAAGGTTAATAGATCTTGTGAGTCCAATTGGAAAAGGTCAAAGATCAATAATTATCTCACCACCAAAAGCGGGTAAGACTATGATTTTACAAAGTATAGCTAACTCAATTGCTAAAAATTATCCTAAAAGTTATTTGATAGTTTTATTAATTGATGAAAGGCCAGAAGAAGTAACTGATATGCAAAGAACAGTTAAAGGTGAGGTTATTAGTTCCACATTTGACGAGCCAGCTTCAAGGCACGTAGCTGTTGCTGAGATGGTAATTGAAAAAGCAAAAAGATTAACTGAACATAAAAAAGATGTTGTAATTTTATTAGACTCAATTACGAGATTGGGAAGAGCCTATAATGCTGTAATTCCAAGTTCTGGAAAAGTATTAACAGGAGGAGTTGATACTTTTCCA
>Ga0209632_10001292_pt1 | contig 25435 bp, 20 predicted proteins | sample COG_10_FD_184754 | JGI IMG/M metagenome (GOLD analysis project Ga0209632, IMG submission 184754) | Pelagic Microbial community sample from North Sea - COGITO 998_met_10 (SPAdes) (version 2) | ecosystem: Environmental > Aquatic > Marine > Neritic zone/Coastal water | place: Helgoland, sampling... | reverse complement strand
GTAAAGCAATATATACATCTCCTGAATACGCTGATAAATCTAAGATATGCTCGGTCCAGCTTGTGCTGGTACAATCATATGTTCCAAGGTTTACTGTAAAGTCTGAAATCTCTTTTCCAGAAGTAGATAACAATACATCATATGTATTATTATAAGCAGCAGATTCAACAATATCATACCATATTACACGCTCATTTCCTGTAAGAGAGAACTTTGGAGAAATCAAATAGTCATCATTATTACCCATACCGTGAGCAGTATAATCACCAGATCTTGGAGTAATATATGTGGCAGATTGTGACCAAGTATTACTGTCTCCGTCTGCATTATTTACAGACCAACAAGACCAATCTGTATCGAAATCTTCAGTATACGGAAAAGCTGTAACCGCATCACATTCAGTTGTGAATGTAAATGGACCAGCGTATTCGCTTTGTGCATTAACTACGATTGGATTTGTACCATCGGCTGAGTAATCACATACATTAACTACATAAAAGTCATATGAAGTACCTGACGTTAATACACCTGCTCCAGTTTGTGGATCCAACAGAGTAACACTAGTTGACATATAAGGGACAACATCTCCAATTACATATCCACCTGCCCCTTGTGTTCCTTGTGGAACACCAGAGCCTTGAATTTCAATCATAAAGGCACTTCCATCTGAATCCCAATTCAATATAGCTGAATTAGTTGTAACTCCTGAAACACTTAAATTTGTTGGATCTAAACATGATGGACAGTATCCAGTAACTTCAGTAGTACCATCACCAAAAACACCAGCGGCGATTTCAGTTCCTGCACCATCTAATATAGCCCAAGAAATTTCAGAGTCATAACTACCTGAACTCCAATTACCTAAAGCTATTGTATCTCCTGAAGCAGCATCAAATGCCAAGTCTTGTGAAGCGAACGTAAAGCTACCACCATCTTCAGGTCCAGTGGTTGAGTATGCAATAGCACCATTTATAAGAATATCTACAGAAGCACCATTCCAAGTGTCATCAAATTGATCGCTCATCACAAATGTGTGAGGACATGGTGGGGGAGGTGTACAATAAGCTGTAACTCCCGCAGTACCTCCACCAAAGACACCAGAATCAAGAGATGTTCCTTCACCATCTAAAAGTTCCCAAGAAATTTCAGAGTCATAACTACCTGAACTCCAATTACCTAAAGCTATTGTATCTCCTGAAGCAGCATCAAATGCCAAGTCTTGTGAAGCGAACGTAAAGCTACCACCATCTTCAGGTCCAGTGGTTGAGTATGCAATAGCACCATTTATAAGAATATCTACAGAAGCACCATTCCAAGTGTCATCATATTGATCGCTCATCACAAATGTGTGAGGACATGGTGGTCCAGAAACAGCAGACACCTGAACTTGTGCAAAAGTATTCATCGCAAAACAAATAGCTAGTGCTAAAAAAGTAAGTTTTTTCATAAAAAAGTTATTATTGGTTAGTTAATTAATATACCTAATATATTGTTTACCATTACAAGTAAAAAGTTAAACAGTATAAATCCGATGAATGGTCAAAATAGATTGACGAACAACCCGCAATAACGCCACACTACATGCGAAAATCGGTAGTATTTCTAAGATTTAGAGTCAAGACATAAAAAAAACCCAAAGCTTTGCTATGGGTTTAAAGTATATATGAAAATTCGTGTTTATGCGTCGTCTTCTGTAACCGTAACCATATCCATGACCGCATTACTAACGCCCATATTGCTAAAACCGCCATCGTTAAATAAGTTTTGAAGCGTGACGCGCTTGGTTAAATCACTAAACAGTGTAACTGTATAGTTAGCACAGTCAAGTGCAGTGGCATTACCTAGTGGTGACATTTTTTCGGCATAGGAAATAAATCCGTCAAAACCTTTGACGCCTTTACCCGCAGTGGTAGGGGTTGGCGACTGTGAAATCGTATTGACACGCACGTTTTTATCACGTCCAAAAAAGTAGCCAAAACTACGCGCTATGCTTTCTAAGAGTGCCTTGTTATCGGCCATGTCATTATAATCTGGAAACACACGCTGTGCCGCCATATAGGTTAAGGCAACGATACTACCCCACTCGTTCATGGCGTCGTTCTTATACAGTGTTTGCATTACTTTATGAAAAGACATGGCAGACACATCCGTCCCTTTTTGGGTCCAGTCGTATTTTTGATCGGTATAAGCACGGCCTTTTCTTACATTAATGGACATGCCAATAGAATGCAGGATAAAGTCTAATTTACCACCCAAAATCTCTACAGATTGTTTAACTAAATTCTCTAAATCTTCCTCAGAAGTGGCGTCAGCCGCAATCACTTGAGAACCTGTTTTTTTAGCGAGCTCATTAATCTGCCCCATTCGCATAGCAATAGGTGCATTGGACAATACAAAGGTGCCCCCTTCTTCATGCACACGTTCGGCCGTGATCCATGCTATTGAATTTGGATCAAGAGCTCCAAAAATAATTCCGCGTTTTCCTTTTAGTAAATTGTAAGACATAATTATATGTTTTAAGTACTTTTGTTTGTTAATTATTTGAATGCAAAGATAGCATTAATTCAATAACTGCTGCGCATGGGCAACTGCAGAAACAGAACCCTTTTTTCCACCTAGCATTTGTGCAATTTCTACTACACGCTCCTCATTGGATAATTTCTTAAGAGCAGTGACAGTTATTTCATCAATATCTTCTTTATAGACTTTAAAGTGAGACTGCCCTTTGGCAGCAATTTGAGGTAAATGTGTGATTGAAAAAACTTGCATAGACAAGCTCATTTGCTCCATAATGGCCCCCATTTTGTGTGCAATTTCTCCAGACACTCCAGTATCAATTTCATCAAACATAATGGTTGGCAGTTGTTGGTATTTAGATAACACAGATTTAATTGCCAGCATAATTCTTGACAGCTCCCCTCCGGATGCCGCTTTTTTGAGAGGTAAAAATTGAGATCCTTTATTGGCTGTGAATAGAAACTCTAGCTGGTCCTTTCCATTGTACAAATAAGAGTCTGTTGGCGATAACTCAATTTTAAACCGTGCATTAGGCATGCCCAAGTCAGTAAGAATCGTTTCCAACTGCAAAATAAGCTTTGAAACAACCGGTTTTCTTTGTTTATGAATCACAGAAGCCATTTTATCAAGTTTACTGACGTGAGATCCGAGAGCTTTTTCAGCCGCAATTATAGCAGTCTCTAGCGATGCTAAAGAGTCTACTTTTAATTCCAACTCAGCCTGAATCTCAATAAGGGCTTGTATTGAATTAACGGTATGTTTAGAGAATAAGTTATGTACTTTTTGAAGGGTGGCATCAATTTCACTTAAGCGAGAAGGGTTGGCATCTACCTTTGACTGTTCGGTCTCAATCTCATTAAAAACATCATCTAACTCAATAGAAACACTTTGTATTCTTTCAGAAAGTGATTGATACGATGTTGATATATCTGTGAGTCTATGAAACACTTGTTTTAATGTAATTAAATTGGAAGCAATTCCTAAATCTTCAGTGCTTATTAGTTGATTAGCCAAGGTAAGCTCGGCTTGAATGCGCTCCACATTATTTAACGTGTTGTATTCTACTTCAAGAGATTCCAAATCGATTGACTGTAAATTTGCCTCTGTTAGTTCATTTAAAAGGAAGGTATGGTAATCTGTGTCTTTTTGAGACTGTGATTTTGAAGCGTTTAATTCAACCAATTCTTTTTGAATTGATTTATACGATTTTAGCAATTGCTGATAGCTGACAATTGACATATTATTTTGAGCCAGGGCATCCAGGACCTGGAACTGGAAATCGTCACTTATTAACTCTTGTGTTTGTTGCTGAGAATGGATGTCAATTAACTGCTCCCCTAGTGCTGCCAAAACGGATAAATTTACTGGAGAGTCATTTATAAAAGCTCTTGATTTTCCGGAAGGCAAAATCTCCCTACGTAAAATTGTAAGAGATTCAAACTCTAAGTCGTTGGTTTCAAAAAAGGGCTTGAGATTAAACGTTTCTATATTAAAATTGGCTTCAATAATGCATTTTTTAGAAAGATCATTAATATGTGAAAAGTCCACACGCTTTCCAAGCACTAATGCCAAACCACCAAGTAATACTGATTTCCCAGCACCTGTTTCTCCTGTAATACATGTAAATCCGCTATCAAACTGCACCTGAAGGGTGTCAATTAAAGCATAATTTTTTATAGAAAGTTCTGAAAGCAAAGGCTCATTTATTTTAGGAACTAAGATAATGTTTATAGCAAACTAATTAGAAATGAAATGAGAAAAGATTTAAAATTTAATATTTTTCCACTTACTTGAATACATGGGCGCAATTTTGGAAAGCATAGAAACTAAGTCTGCAATATTCACATTAGGACCCCCTGAGAAAACATCAGAAATCTCATCCGATTTTGCATCAAAAAAAACACGTAACAGAAATGAGTTAGGGCGTCTTTTATGTAAGCGGTCTAATTCCATCAGAGAATTTACAACGGCTGTTTTACCTCCTTTTACTTCATTGGACATTGTATCAAGTCCATTAAGATGGTAATTAAATAATACCGAATGAAATTCCTTAAAGGTAGGCGAAAGGACATTATTAATTAAAGCACTACGCGTTTGATCGCCTCCTGATGGTGGCTCCCAGCCTTTTAAATTACTTTGTTGAGAATAACTAACAATATCTCGAGCTTGCTTATAGTATTCATAACCTCCGTTAAGTTCAAAAGTATCCGCATCCATTCCAAGTATCATAAAAACATGAAAAGCGATTACAGACACTAAATTAGACTCAAACTGAGTGGTATTGAAATTCAGATTCTGGTATTCTAAATAATTGAAGTTAAAGTCTTTATCGTTAAAGTTATACACTGGACTTGCATAAAATGCATTGTGAATAGGTCTTGCAGATTGAATTTGAATAGAGCCCTGGAAGGCATCTGACTGGTAGTTTTGAATGGTGATCACCATACTACATTCTATCCGCTCTTCTGTCTTGAATTTTTTTGACGTCCAACGTGTATTGTTAACAAATTCATTAAGTTGTTTTTCAAGTGTTTTAAAAACCTGAACGTTTTCGTTCCCCGTTTGTTGCGCATTCACAACTAGTGTGCAGTTAAGCTCTTGAGAGCTCAATGAAAATGAGATTAGTAAAGCGATTAAAAAAACTAGATTACGCATTGATTTGTTTTTGAATTTCGGTCATTATATCGGCCGCTACATTGGCCTTAGATTTTAGAGGATAAACTGTTTGAACTAGATGTTTATCAATCAGCGTCACTTTATTTGTATTGCCTCCAAACCCGGCACCTGCATCATTTAACGAATTTAGAACAATTAAGTCTAAATTTTTAGATTTTAACTTTTTTATCGCGTTGTCAACTTCGTTATTGGTTTCTAAAGCAAATCCTACAAGAAGTTGATTTGATTTAATAGCGCCTAATGACGCTAAAATATCTTTTGTTTTCTCTAACTCTAATACTAACGTAGGGTCTGACTTTTTTATTTTAGAGGTGGCACTATTTTTTGGCTTATAGTCTGCTACCGCTGCAGAAAGTACCGCCACATCAACAGAACCAAAGTAAGCATGTACTTGGGTATACATTTCATGAGCACTTACAACAGGGATCGTTTTTATACGTGGGTCATCTGTTTTGTAATGAGTGGGCCCCGTAATATAAATCACTTCAGCTCCTAGCATTGCAGCTTTGGTCGCAATCTCAAAACCCATTAAACCGCTTGAGTGGTTACCAACAAAACGAACTGGATCAATAGCTTCATAAGTGGGTCCCGCTGTCACAAGGATTGTTTTGCCATGGAAAGGTAATTCTTTTAGCGTATGAGATTCAATAAGGTTTAATATAGATTCAGGCTCGGCCATTCTGCCCTCTCCTACTAATCCACTTGCCAATTCTCCAGACGTCGCAGGAATCATAATATTACCAAAAGATTGTAACGACTCTAAAGAAGATTTTGTTGAAGGGTGTTTATACATGTCCAGGTCCATTGCTGGCGCAAAATACACAGGGCACTTGGCTGACAAATAGGTAGCAACCAAAAAATTATCACTCCGGCCAGTGGCCATTTTAGAAAGCGTATTTGCAGTAGCTGGTGCTACTAGAAACAAGTCTGCCCATAGTCCTAAATCTACATGATTATTCCACACGGCGTTGTCATCATCATCTTTAGTAAAAGATGAAATAACAGGGTTTTTTGACAGTGTTGAAAGCGTAAGAGGAGTAATAAATTCTTTCGCGGCTGGGGTCATGATCACCTTTACATGGGCACCAGACTTAACAAACAATCTAACAAGGGATGCTGTTTTATACGCAGCAATTCCCGCAGTAATTCCTAATAGAATATTTTTACCGCGTAGGATTGACATGGTTTATTTTTCTTGAGAATCGTCGTCTGCATTACGGTAGTAGATCTTTTCATTTAACCACTCTTGAACCGCTAAAGCATGTGGTTTTGGAAGGCGTTCGTAAAACTTAGACACTTCAATTTGTTCTTTGTTTTCAAACACTTCTTCTAAGCTATCATTATAGGTAGCAAATTCCTCAAGCTTGTCAATCAATTCTTTTCTGATGTCAGTATTGATTTGCTCAGCTCTACGAGAAATTACAGAAATTGCTTCATAAATATTTTGCGTTGGTGCATCTAATTTATTTCTATCGTAAGTTTCTGTATTAACTGGTGCGTTTACTTTTTTTAAGTCCATAATGAATATTAACTTTTAGTCGTTGTTGTTTGATTTTGAATTTCCTGTAATTCTTGATACATCTCTTTTACTTGTACCACATATTTGGTTTCTGGGAATACAAATAATAGTGAGTTATAATATTTAAGTGCCTTTTCCACGCGTTCTGCCTCTTTCCAATCCACACTATTAATCGCTAGTTTATAAGCAGAATCAAATTTATAGAACATGGCATCTTCTTTAAATACAGACCCTGGGAATTCAACTAAAAAATTATCAAAGGCTGAAATAGCCGAATTATAATCCCTGTGAAATGGACCTGTTATGTTATATTGAAGCGCATTATTATATGCTTTTTTCTCTAATTTATAATCTAACTCTCTTACCAAATCACTGGCATTATTCATATACTCTGAGTTGGGATATTTATTGATAAAATCTTGAAGTTTTTCTATGGCTGTTATTGTTTCTGCCTGGTCCTTAGAATAAACAGGAGATAGGTTAAAGTAACTTTTAGCCCCTAAAAAACCTATTTCTTCAACTTTCTCGCTTTTTGGATATGAGCTTACAAAACGCTCCATCTGGTAGTTGGACGTAAAATAGTCTTTTGATTCGTAAAAGGTTTTGCAATACATATACATTAACTTCTCAGCTTGAGGCTTTCCACGATACCTAGGAACAATCTGAACAAAGATACGGTTTGCTTTGGTAAATTTACCAGCGTCAAAAAGCTCAGTACCAAGTTTAAACTTAGCAGCAATATCTTCTCCTTTTAAGACGCGTTGGTATTCACCACAGGCGTTTAAAGAAAAGACAACGATTAATACATAAATAAAATTCTTCATAAATAATTTAAGAATGTGGGCAAAATTACGGATTTATAACGGATTTAAAAAACTATTATTTGAGCTAAATTAATCTGTTTGAACTCTGAGAGTTAGGGTTTAATAAAAATTTAACTAAAACTGAGCTGCAAATGCATCGATTTTTGATTGCAAAACAGTGGTAGCAGGCACTAAAGGCAAACGGACTAAACCATTACAAAAGCCCTTATTTTTGAGAACGGCCTTGATCCCTGCAGGATTATTTTCTTCAAAAATTAAATTGATTATCGGCATGAGGCGTATTTCTAAATTTCGAGAGGCTTTAACTTCACTCTCTAATCCCAATTGAATCATTTCAGAAAACTCTTTTGGAAAGGCCTGCCCTATCACAGAGATTACTCCTGCCCCACCAGCTAAAGTGACCCCTAATACTAAATCATCATCTCCAGAAATAACTAAAAAACCTTCAGGTTTGTGCGCAATAAGCTCAAGATACTGCTCCATGTTATTGCCTGCTTCTTTGATTGCAACAATAGACTCAAAATCATTGGCTAATCTTAAAACGGTTGAAGCCTCAACGTTTTTGGCTGTTCGTCCTGGAACATTATACAAAATTATGGGTGTATTTGTTGCTTCGGCGATTGCTTTAAAATGCTGATAAAACCCTTCTTGTGTGGGCTTACTATAGTAAGGAGCGACAGACAGAACAGCAGTAATCTCAGAAAGATCTGTCGATTTTAATTCGGCGATGACAGCCGCCGTGTTATTGCCCCCTATGCCTATTACCAATGGAACACGACCGTTGTTGGCAGCTATGACTGTTTGAGTAATTGCCTTTTTTTCTTCTGTAGATAGTGTTACACTTTCTCCGGTAGTTCCACAAATTACGAGGTAGTTTACTCCGTTGGTGATGTTAAATTCCACAATGGCTGTTAATGCCTGATGGTCAATGCTTAAATCTAATTTGAATGGAGTGATTAGGGCTACTCCTGTCCCTATTAATTCTTTCATGCTATAACCTATTAAGTTGGGTTAAATATTTTATTAATTCTACTTTAAAAACGTCTATTTTTGATGGTTTAACCTCTATAATAAGGTCATGTAACCTAGTATCTTCACTGTTAATACCGATCTTAAAGTTGGCCTTAGAAAGGGCAGTCACTAAATTAAGCTCTAACTTATTGGTACTATAATAGCTAATTAAAAGGTCAAACGGTTGATCTACAAAATCATCAATTTCAATATTGCTAGGCCTCCCTAGCCAGTCAAAATTATCTAAACTATAAAAAGAATCCCAGCTATTAGGTCTATTTTTCTCTTCAGCAATCAGTGCTATAAATCGGGTTTTGTTTTTCATAATTCCGAGCTCATTAATTAACTCTCGAAAAAACTCATAATTATGATACAAATCGTAATCAAAAACCACTCCAATAGAAGATACCTTAGCACTTTGAAAATTCTTAGCCCTAGACTTAAGAATCAATGTGATATTTTTTTGAAGTGATAGAGTTTTGAGTCGTTTAAAAAACATGTACCTTTATTGACACCACAAATGTAATGTAAATGATATTTAAATTCATTCAAATAATTGGGTTTCTTTACTTGGTTCTGTCTTGTAGCCATTCGCAAAAAATAGTAACAGCTAAAGCAGAAAACATCTCTATTAGCAAAAAAATAGAACCCGTAAAAGAAATTGAAGAGACTATAAAGCCCTATAAAGTGGCGCTAGACAAAACAATGAATCAAGTATTAAGCTATTCTGTAGATACTTATTCAAAAAAGAACGGAGACTATAACACGGCTATTGGAAACCTTATGGCCGATGCTGTATTTGAACTTACCAACCCTGTATTTCAAAGCCGAACTAAAAAAAACATTGATATAGTTTTATTAAATCATGGCGGGATTAGGTCTATTTTACCAAAAGGAAATGTCACTACCAAAACAGCCTACAACCTTATGCCCTTTGAAAACAGTGTCGTAGTCACTGCTCTAAAGGGATCGGTTGTCTTAGAGATGACAGAATTTCTAGAAAATGCTAAAAAAGCCCACCCTATTTCTGGACTTGAATTGGTGTTAAACGCAAATAACAGCTATCATAAAATTCTAGTTGGTGGCAAAGCTGTAGAGCTCTCAAAAACGTATTATGTAGCCACCAATGACTACCTATACAATGGAGGTGACCGAATGGATTTTTTTAAAAAAAGCGATACATTATATGATTTAAATTATAAAATAAGAAACGTTTTATTAGATTACTTTTCTAAAAATGACACGCTTAATCCTACAATTGACCAACGCTTTATAAAACTCAAAAACTAACGATATGAAACGTAGAAATTTTCTTCAAAAAACAGCCGCTTCTACAGCCTTATTGTCATTGACTGGAATTGGGTTATCGTGTGCTAAGTCTAGGGCTACTAAAATCACCATATTGCACACTAATGACGTTCATAGTCATGTCGAAGCATTTGGACCAAATGCAGGGAAAAACTCTAACAAAGGAGGCGTTGCCAAACGAGCTACATTAGTTGAATCGGTTCGAAAAGAAAATCCAAATACATTACTTTTGGATGCTGGAGATATTTTTCAAGGAACCCCCTATTTTAACTTTTACGGAGGCGAGTTGGAGTTTAAACTCATGAGCCTTTTAAAATATGACGTTGCTACAATAGGCAATCATGATTTTGACAATGGAATTAACGGGCTTTATGCCCAACTGCCGCATGCAAAATTTGAGTTTGTTTCAGCCAATTATGATTTTTCAAATACCATAATGGATACCCATGTAAAACCTTATAAGACTTTTGTAAAAGAAGGGATTAAAATTGGTGTATTTGGATTGGGGATTGAATTAGATGGCTTGGTAACTAAGGAAGCATATAAAGAAACCAAATACTTAAATCCTATTGCAATTGCTCAAGATATGAGTCGTGTTTTAAAAACAGAACAAAAGTGTGACTTAATTATATGTTTGTCTCATTTAGGATATGATTACAAAAACTCGCCTTCAAAAATTTCAGATTTAAAGCTTGCAAAAGCAACACAAGATATTGACTTAATTATTGGAGGACATACCCATACTTTTTTAGACGAGCCAACGATTGAAACTAATGCCGCCGGGAAAAAAGTACTGGTTAATCAAGTGGGCTGTTATGGATTGTATGTTGGAAAAATAGATTTCTATTTTGAAGCAAAAACGCTAAAAGAAAGTGTTGGCAGTAAACTAGCAGTTTGAACAAAAAAGTTTTACCAAGAGGTTCTAAATTAAAAATTATAACTTTAGAATACGCTTCTCTATACTTTAGGGAATAATAGTATCTTTGCAAAAATTATTTTTATGTCTTTTTTAAGTGAAATAGAACGCCGTCGAACTTTTGGTATTGTCTCGCATCCAGATGCAGGTAAAACAACCTTAACTGAAAAATTACTTCTCTTTGGAGGCGCGATTCAGGAAGCTGGGGCCGTTAAAAGCAACAAAATAAAAAAAGGGGCGACAAGTGATTTTATGGAAATTGAACGCCAACGTGGAATATCGGTAGCAACTTCTGTCCTAGCCTTTGAATACAATGGCATCAAAATTAATATTTTAGACACCCCTGGGCATAAAGATTTTGCAGAAGATACTTTTAGAACTCTTACGGCTGTTGACAGTGTTATTGTCGTTATTGACGTTGCAAAAGGCGTTGAAGAGCAAACAGAAAAACTAGTCAAGGTGTGTCGCATGCGAAACATTCCAATCATCGTGTTTATTAATAAAATGGATCGTGAAGGAAAAGATGCTTTTGACTTACTTGATGAAATTGAACAAAAGCTATCCCTTAAAGTCGTCCCACTAAGTTTTCCTATTGGGATGGGCTATGACTTTAAAGGCATTTATAATATTTGGGAAAAGAACATCAATTTATTTACTGGAGACAGTAAACGAGACATCGAAGAAACTATTAAAATATCAGATGTATCAGACCCAAAACTAAACACCCTTATTGGAGATACTGCAGCTGAAACGCTCAGAGAAGAACTGGAGCTGGTTGAAGGGATCTATCCAGAGTTCAGTAAAGAAGATTATTTAAACGGCGACCTTCAGCCTGTCTTTTTTGGATCGGCTTTAAATAATTTTGGAGTACGCGAATTATTAGACTGTTTTGTTTCAATTGCTCCTAAACCACGACCAAAGCACAGTGAAGAACGCTTAGTAAAACCCGATGAGGACAAGTTTACAGGCTTTGTATTTAAAATACATGCCAACATGGACCCCAATCATAGAGATCGCTTAGCATTTATTAAGATTGTTTCTGGAGAATTTAAAAGAAACACCCCCTACCTCCATGTACGACATAATAAGAAATTAAAATTTTCAAGTCCAAATGCATTTTTTGCTGAAAAAAAAGAGATCGTAGATATTTCCTATCCAGGGGATATTGTGGGCTTACATGATACTGGTAACTTTAAAATTGGAGACACCCTCACAGAAGGAGAGGCCTTAAACTACAAAGGAGTCCCTAGTTTTTCTCCTGAACATTTCCGTTACATTAATAATGCAGATCCATTAAAATCAAAACAATTATTTAAAGGGATTGATCAATTAATGGATGAAGGGGTTGCTCAGCTTTTTACATTAGATTTAAATGGCCGAAAAGTAATTGGAACCGTGGGCGCACTTCAATATGAAGTAATTCAATATCGATTAGAGCATGAATATGGAGCTAAATGTAGCTATGAAAACCTAAATGTTCACAAAGCGTGTTGGATAGAACCAGAAAGCTTAAACCATCCCGAATTTGTGGAATTCAAACGAGTTAAGCAACGTTATTTGGCAACTGACAAACAAGGCCAACTTGTGTTCCTTGCAGACTCTGTCTTTTCGCTTCAAATGACTGAACAAAAATATCCTTCCATAAAATTTCATTTGACTTCTGAGTACTAGGGACTATTTTTAAACAAAAAAATCCCACTTTACAAAGTGGGATTTTTTTTATATAATAAGAACTAAGCTTGTCCAGTAGGCCCAAAATTTAAAGGCACTGGAGGCTGCTCATAATCTTTAATTTCTCCGTGCGCTTTTTCAAACCGTTTTACATTTTCATGTAATGCTTTGGCTAACCTTTTGGCGTGTTGTGGGGTCAATATAATACGTGACTTCACTTTACTTTTAGGCGTACCCGGCATGATACTCACAAAGTCAACTACAAATTCTGAAACAGAGTGATTGATAATTGCTAGATTAGAATAGGTGCCTTCTGCTACCTTATCATCTAACTCAATATTAATCTGTCCTTTTTTTGAAGGGTCTTTGGGAGTGCTCATTTTGTTTAGTTAAAGTTTAATTCTTCCTTAGCTTCCATTAACTTGTCAAATTCTTCATTAGAACCAACAATAATGTTTTCATAAGCTCTAAGACCTGTTCCTGCTGGAATTCTATGCCCAACAATAACATTTTCTTTTAAGCCTTCTAACGTGTCTACTTTTCCGTTCACAGCTGCTTCGTTAAGAACTTTCGTTGTTTCCTGGAACGAGGCTGCAGAAATAAACGATTTAGTTTGTAACGATGCTCTTGTGATTCCTTGTAAGATTGGAGTGGCTGTTGCGGGACTTGCGTCTCTAGCGACAACTAATCCTTTATCTTCTCTTTTAAGTAAAGAGTTTTCATCTCTTAAAGAACGTGCCGTAATAATTTGACCCGCTTTAAAGTTTGCAGAATCACCTGCATCTTCAACGACTTTCTTACCAAAAATTTCATCATTTTCTTTAATAAAGTCAGAAGTGTGAACTAATTGATCTTCTAAGAAAATAGTGTCACCAGAATCTTTGATTCTTACTTTACGCATCATTTGTCTTACAACAACTTCGAAATGCTTGTCATTAATTTTTACCCCTTGTAATCGGTAAACTTCTTGAACTTCATTTACTAAGTATTGCTGAACAGCTGATGGACCTTTGATATTTAAAATATCATTTGGCGTAATTGAACCATCTGATAATGGCATACCTGCTTTTACAAAATCATTTTCTTGTACTAAAATCTGATTCGATAGTTTAACGAGGTATTTTTTAATATCCCCTAATTTAGATTCTATGATAATCTCACGGTTACCTCTTTTTATTTTTCCAAAAGAAACAACACCATCAATTTCACTTACAACTGCTGGATTTGAAGGATTACGTGCTTCGAAAAGCTCCGTTACACGAGGAAGACCCCCTGTAATATCCCCTGCCTTAGCTGACTTACGTGGTATTTTAACTAAGATTTTTCCTAAGCTAATTTTCTCACCATCATCAACCATAATATGGGCTCCAACTGGTAAGTTGTAAGATCTTATAAGATTCCCTTGAGCATCTTCAACTAAAAGAGTTGGTATTAATTTCTTGTTTCTAGATTCAGAAATAACTTTTTCTTGGAATCCTGTTTGCTCATCAATTTCAACTTGAAAAGTAACCCCTTGTTCGATATTTTCATAACGAACTTTTCCAGAGAATTCTGATATAATAACGCCGTTATATGGATCCCACTGACAAATCACGGTATCCTTTTTAAGTTTGTCACCATTCTTAACAAAAATTGACGATCCGTAAGGAATGTTGTTTGTACTTAAAACAATTCCTGTTTTCTTATCAACTAATTTAATTTCAGAGGTTCTTGAAATTACGATATCATTTTCTTTGCCTTCGTTATCTTTTCCTTTTACAGTTTTAAGATCTTCGATTTCTGCAATACCATCAAATTTGATGATTAATTTATTTTCTTCAGAAATGTTACCTGCAATCCCTCCAACGTGGAATGTACGCAATGTTAACTGTGTTCCTGGTTCACCAATAGATTGTGCTGCCACAACACCTACTGCTTCTCCTCGTTGTACCATTTTACCAGTGGCTAAATTACGTCCGTAACACTTGGCACAAATTCCTGTTTTAGCTTCACAAGTTAAAGGAGAACGCACATCAACAGACTCTAATGGAGACAACTGAATTTTCTTCGCTTCTACTTCAGATATATGTTCACCAGCAGCCACTAAAAGTTCTTCAGTTAATGGATTGAATACATCATTTAGTGATGTACGTCCCACAATTCTTTCTTCTAATGTTTCTACTACTTCTTCGTTTTTCTTTAATGCTTTAACTGCAATTCCTCTAAGAGTACCACAATCATCAGAATTGACAATAACGTCTTGAGACACATCTACTAAACGACGCGTTAGGTAACCAGCATCTGCCGTTTTTAATGCCGTATCGGCAAGACCTTTACGAGCTCCGTGAGTCGAGATAAAGTATTCAAGAATTGATAATCCTTCCTTAAAGTTAGAAAGAATTGGATTCTCAATAATTTCACCACCACCTGCATTGGATTTTTTAGGCTTAGCCATCAAACCACGCATACCAGTTAACTGACGAATTTGTTCTTTAGATCCCCTTGCTCCAGAATCAAGCATCATGTATACAGAGTTAAACCCTTGTTGGTCTTCTCTAATACGCTTCATAGAAAGCTCAGTTAATTCAGCATTTGTAGACGTCCAGATATCAATTACTTGGTTGTAACGTTCGTTATTTGTAATCAGTCCCATGTTGTAGTTAGCCATAATACCATCTACTTGCTTGTTAGCAGCAGCAATCATAGTATGCTTTTCTGGTGGGATGATAATATCTCCTAAACTAAATGACAACCCACCTTTAAAGGCAAAGTTGTATCCTAAAGATTTAATTTCATCAAGGAAAGCAGCTGTTTCAGGAACAGATGTTACTTTCAAAATATCATGAATAATATCTCTTAAAGATTTCTTAGTTAAGACCTCATTAATATAACCTGCTGCAGCTGGTACTTTTTCGTTGAAAAGTACACGACCTGTAGTCGTTTCTATAATTTGAGTTGTTAATTCACCTTCATCGTTAAAATCAACTGTTCTTACACGAATTTGTGCATTTAAGTCTACACGTTTTTCATTGTAAGCAATGATCACTTCTTCGGGAGAATAAAACGTTAAGCCTTCACCAGTAATTTTAACCTCGGGAGTTGATTTACGTAACTTAGTCATGTAATAAAGTCCCAATACCATATCCTGTGAAGGAACCGTTACTGGAGATCCATTTGCTGGATTCAAGATGTTATGAGAAGCTAACATTAAGAGTTGGGCTTCTAAGATCGCTTCAGGCCCTAGTGGTAAATGCACTGCCATTTGATCTCCATCAAAATCGGCATTAAAGGCCGTACATACTAATGGGTGCAACTGGATTGCTTTACCTTCAATTAATTTAGGTTGAAAGGCTTGAATTCCTAATCTGTGTAAGGTAGGCGCACGGTTTAGTAATACCGGATGTCCCTTAAGAACATTTTCCAAAATATCCCAAACTACAGGCTCTCTTTTATCTATAATTTTCTTTGCAGATTTAACTGTTTTCACAATTCCTCTTTCAATTAATTTTCTAATTACAAAAGGCTTGTATAATTCAGCTGCCATGTTTTTTGGCAATCCACATTCAAATAATTTCAATTCTGGTCCAACAACAATTACCGAACGTGCTGAATAATCTACACGTTTTCCAAGTAAATTTTGACGGAAACGTCCTTGCTTTCCTTTCAATGAATCAGAAAGAGATTTCAAAGGACGGTTAGAATCTGTTTTTACTGCTGATGACTTACGCGTGTTATCAAATAACGAATCTACTGATTCTTGAAGCATCCGTTTTTCATTACGTAAAATTACTTCTGGTGCTTTTATTTCAACAAGACGCTTTAAACGGTTGTTACGAATAATTACACGACGGTATAAATCATTTAAATCAGAGGTTGCAAAACGACCACCATCTAGCGGAACTAACGGACGTAATTCGGGTGGAATTACAGGAATGGCTTTCATAATCATCCACTCCGGCTTGTTTTCACGGTTAAGGTTAGATTCTCTTAAAGACTCTACAACCTGTAAACGCTTTAACGCTTCCGTTTTACGTTGTTTGGATGTCTCTGTATTTGCTTTGTGACGCAATTCAAAAGACAAAGTATCTAAATCAATTCGAGACAGAAGATCGATCAAACATTCAGCACCCATTTTGGCGATGAATTTATTTGGATCAGTATCATCTAAGTATTGATTCTCTTGCGGTTGTGTTTCAAGAATATTTAAGTATTCTTCTTCAGTAAGGAAGTCCATTTTCTTAACCGCTTCCCCTTCAGCGTTGGTTGCTGTACCTGGCTGAATTACGACGTAACGTTCGTAATAAATGATCATATCTAATTGCTTAGACGGTAATCCAAGTAAGTAACCAATTTTGTTTGGTAAAGAACGGAAATACCATATGTGCGCAACAGGCACCACAAGATTGATATGTCCTACTCGGTCTCTACGAACTTTCTTTTCTGTTACTTCTACTCCACATCGATCACAAATAATTCCTTTGTAACGGATACGTTTGTATTTTCCACAAGCACATTCGTAATCCTTTACAGGGCCAAAAATTCGCTCACAGAATAAACCATCTCGTTCCGGTTTGTGGGTTCTGTAGTTGATAGTTTCTGGTTTTAACACTTCCCCACGAGACGCTCCTAAGATCGACTCTGGTGATGCTAAACCAATTGAGATTTTATTAAATCTCTTTACTGTAGTATTATCTTGCTTTTTTGCCATAATATATGGTTATGATAATGAATTAAATTCTATTATTCTTCTAATCTGATGTCTAGTCCTAAACCTTTCAATTCGTGCATTAACACGTTGAATGATTCTGGTAAGCCTGGTTCAGGCATTGGTTCTCCCTTAACGATTGCTTCGTATGTTTTGGCTCTTCCAATAACATCATCCGACTTAACCGTAAGGATTTCTCTTAGCGTACTAGAAGCTCCATAAGCTTCTAATGCCCATACTTCCATTTCTCCAAAACGCTGACCACCAAATTGTGCTTTACCACCAAGAGGTTGTTGTGTAATAAGAGAGTAGGGTCCAATAGAACGTGCATGCATCTTGTCGTCTACCATATGTCCTAATTTTAACATATAAATGACACCAACGGTTGCTGCTTGATCAAAACGATCTCCTGTTCCACCATCATATAAGTGTGTATGGCCAAATCTAGGAATCCCAGCTTCATCAGTCAGTTCATTAATTTGATCTAGCGTAGCTCCATCAAATATTGGTGTTGCGTATGTTCTTCCAAGATCTTGACCTGCCCACCCAAGAACAGTTTCATAAATCTGACCAATGTTCATACGAGACGGTACTCCAAGTGGGTTTAGTACAATATCAACTGGCGTTCCATCTTCAAGGAAAGGCATATCTTCTTGACGCACAATACGTGCAACAATACCTTTATTTCCGTGACGTCCTGCCATTTTATCACCTACTTTAAGTTTACGCTTTTTAGCGATGTAAACTTTTGCAAGTTTTATGATACCCGCTGGAAGCTCATCTCCTACAGAGATGGTGAACTTCTCGCGTCTTAATCCACCCTGAAGGTCGTTTTCTTTGATTTTATAATTGTGAATCAATTCTGAAACTAGCTTGTTAGTTGCAGCATCAGTTGTCCATTTACCAGAAATTAAATGCGCATAATCATCAACAGCATTTAACATCTTAAGTGTAAATTTCTTTCCTTTAGGGAACACATCTTCACCAAGATCATTTGAAATACCTTGCGCCGTTTTACCGCCTACAATTGTAAATAATTTTTCAACTAAAACAGATTGTAAGTCCTCAAACTTAGTATCGTAAAGATCTTCTAATTTAGAAATATCTTCTTTATCCTGAGCGCGTTTGCGTTTATCCTTAACAGCTCTTGAGAATAATTTTTTCTCAATAACAACTCCATGAAGAGAAGGAGACGCTTTAAGAGATGCGTCTTTTACATCTCCAGCTTTATCACCAAATATCGCTCTTAACAGCTTTTCTTCTGGCGTTGGATCTGATTCTCCTTTAGGAGTAATTTTTCCAATTAGAATATCGCCTGGCTTAATTTCAGCTCCAATACGAATCATTCCATTTTCATCTAAGTCCTTCGTAGCCTCTTCAGAAACATTAGGAATGTCATTTGTGAGTTCTTCAATTCCAAGTTTAGTATCTCTAACTTCAAGAGAATATTCATCAATGTGAATGGATGTGAATACATCATTTCTAACTACTTTTTCAGAAATCACAATTGCATCCTCAAAGTTATAACCTTTCCATGGCATGAAAGCTACTTTCATATTTCTACCAAGTGCTAGCTCACCATTTTGAGTTGCATAACCTTCGGTAAGAACTTGTCCTTTTTTAACTTTATCACCTTTTTTAACAATGGCTTTAAGGTTAACAGATGTTCCTTGGTTGGTTTTTCTGAACTTAGTTAATGGGTATGTAATTACTTCCGATTCAAAACTCACAAGAGCTTGATCATCCGTTCTTGAATATTTGATCGTAATTTTGTTGGCATCTACATATTGCACAATACCATCACCCGCTGCATTTACTAAGACTCTAGAGTCTGAAGCAACTTGACGTTCTAAGCCGGTTCCAACAATAGGAGCTTCCGGTCTTAATAATGGTACTGCTTGACGCATCATGTTTGATCCCATCAATGCACGGTTGGCATCATCATGTTCCAAGAAAGGAATTAATGAAGCTGATATAGACGAAATTTGATTTGGTGCAACGTCTGTATAGTTTACTTGAGAAGGATCAATCACTGGGAAATCGCCTTCTTGACGTGCAATCACCTTATCGGATAATATTTTACCATTATCATCTACAGCGATACTTGCCTGTGCAATCATTTGGTCTTCCTCTTCCTCAGCACTTAAGTAAACAGGAGTCCCTTTAATATCTACAACTGAATTTTCAACTTTTCTATAAGGTGTTTCGATGAATCCCATAGAATTCACTTTAGCAAATACAGAAAGAGAAGAAATCAAACCAATATTTGGTCCTTCAGGAGTTTCAATTGGACATAAACGTCCGTAGTGTGTGTAGTGTACATCTCGAACTTCGAATCCGGCGCGCTCTCTAGATAAACCACCGGGCCCTAGTGCAGACAAACGACGCTTGTGCGTAATTTCTGCCAAAGGATTCGTTTGGTCCATAAATTGAGATAACTGATTGGTTCCAAAGAAAGAGTTAATAACGGATGATAATGTTTTAGCATTAATCAAATCAATTGGCGTAAATACTTCATTGTCACGCACATTCATACGCTCACGAATCGTTCGCGCCATACGTGCTAAACCAACACCAAATTGAGAAGACAATTGTTCTCCCACAGTTCTTACACGACGGTTAGAAAGGTGATCGATATCATCAATCTCAGCTTTAGAGTTAATTAACTCAATTAAGTATTTAATAATAGTAATGATATCTTCTTTGGTAAGCACTTGCTTGTCCATCCCAATATCAAGACCTAATTTTTTATTCATTCGGTAACGACCTACTTCCCCTAAGTTGTAACGTTGGTCACTAAAAAATAATTTATCAATAATACCACGCGCCGTTTCTTCATCTGGCGGCTCAGCATTACGTAATTGTCTATAAATATGTTCAACAGCTTCTTTTTCAGAATTCGTTGGATCTTTTTGAAGTGTGTTATGAATAATCGCATAATCTCCTTGTTCCGCACTTTCTTTGTGTAAAAGAATTGTTTTGGCTCCAGATTCAAGAATTTCTTCGATATTATCTTTATCAAGAATGGTATCTCTATCCAAAACGATTTCATTTCTTTCAATAGAAACAACTTCACCCGTATCTTCATCAACGAAGTCTTCATGCCATGTATTTAGTACACGAGCAGCAAGCTTACGTCCTAGTATCTTTTTTAGACCTGATTTTGAAACCTTAACCTCTTCTGCAAGGTCAAATATTTCAAGAATGTCCTTATCTCTTTCAAAACCGATAGCTCTGAACAGCGTAGTGACAGGTAATTTTTTCTTACGATCGATATAAGCGTACATAACACTGTTAATATCGGTAGCAAATTCAATCCAAGAGCCTTTAAATGGAATAACTCTTGCTGAATATAGTTTGGTTCCATTAGCGTGGAAAGACTGACCAAAGAAAACACCTGGTGATCGGTGTAATTGAGATACAACCACACGCTCTGCACCGTTGATACAAAATGTACCACTTGGAGTCATGTAAGGAATGGTACCTAAGTAAACATCCTGTACTATAGTTTCAAAATCTTCATGTTCGGGATCCGTACAGAATAATTTTAATCTTGCTTTTAATGGCACACTATAAGTAAGGCCTCTTTCGATACATTCTTCTAGTGAATATCTTGGTGGATCTATAAAATAATCCAAAAACTCTAACACGAATTGGTTACGTGTGTCGGTTATTGGAAAATTTTCCATGAAGGTGTTATACAACCCTTCATCTCCTCTTTCTTCTGATTTTGTCTCTAACTGGAAAAAATCCTGGAAGGATTTTATCTGAATATCCAGGAAATCCGGATATTCGGTTCTATTTTTAATAGACGAGAAATTTAATCTTTCAGCTTTTTTTGCTAACATCGATGGACGAATTATTGATTAAAAAATAATTATTTATTAGTGTATATATGTTTATACACAAAAGGGTTTAGGTCATAGAGTATGTGACTCTAGGACCTAAACCAATGTATGGAATTAGGGTGTGAGCTTACTTAACTTCAACCTCTGCTCCAGCTTCTTCTAAAGAAGTTTTCAAGCCTTCAGCTTCGTCTTTAGACACCGCTTCTTTGATAGCGCTAGGTGCGTCATCTACTAATCCTTTAGCTTCTTTTAAACCTAAACCAGTTAATTCTTTAACTAGTTTAACTACAGCTAACTTAGATCCACCTGCTGCTTTAAGAATTACATCAAATTCTGTTTGCTCTTCAGCGGCGTCTCCACCAGCTGCAGGTCCAGCAGCGACTGCTACAGCTGCTGCTGCAGGTTCGATACCGTACTCATCTTTTAAAATTGTTGCTAGTTCGTTAACTTCCTTTACTGTTAAATTTACTAATTGTTCTGCGAAATCTTTTAAATCTGCCATTTTTCTATCGTTTTAATAATTTTTTAATATAATATAATTGTAAAAAGTGCGTACTCGTTTGTATTATCCCTCTTTTTGAGATAATGTTTTTAGGATACCTGAAAGTTTACCACCACTCGACTGAAGTGCTGAAACAATGTTCTTAGCTGGAGATTGTAACAATCCAATGATGTCTCCAATAAGTTCTTCTTTCGACTTGATGTCTACTAACATATCCAATTGATCGTCACCAATGTAAACAGCTTCTTCGATGTAAGCTCCTTTAAGGAAAGGCTTATCCGATTTTTTTCTAAAAGCTTTGATTACTTTTGCTGGTGCGTTTCCAGTTTCAGAATACATTACTGAGGTATTACCTTTTAATATGGTTGGTAACTCTCCGAAATCTTTATCTGAAGCTTCCATTGCCTTTTCAAGCAAGGTATTCTTTACAACGGCTAAACGAATGTTTGCTTTGAAACATGCGCGTCGCAACGCTGAAGTGGTTGCTGCATTTAATCCTGAAATATCAGTCAAATATAAATTTGAATTCTCAGCTAATTCTGCAGTCAACACTTTGATTACTTTTGATTTTTCTTCTCTTGTCATAATAAAATTGTTTAACTACTTACTTTAGAATCCACAGCAATACTAGGGCTCATAGTGCTAGACATAAAAATGCTTTTCACATAAATTCCCTTTGATGATGTTGGTTTTAACTTCATTAAAGTTGTTAATAGCTCTTGAGCATTATCCTGAATTTTATCTGCAGAAAAAGAAACTTTTCCAATTGCTGCATGTACAATTCCTGTTTTATCAACTTTAAAATCTATTTTACCTGCTTTAACTTCTGTTACTGCTTTAGCAACGTCCATTGTTACGGTACCTGTCTTTGGGTTAGGCATTAAACCACGAGGTCCTAATACACGCCCTAGAGGGCCTAATTTACCCATTACACTTGGCATTGTTATGATCACGTCAACGTCTGTCCAACCCCCTTTGATTTTTTCAAGGTATTCTTCTAAACCAACATAGTCAGCACCAGCATCTGTAGCTTCCTGAGCTTTATCAGGGGTCACTAAGGCTAGTACTTTCATATCTTTACCAGTTCCATGCGGAAGCGAAACAACGCCTCTTACCATTTGATTAGCTTTTCTAGGATCAACTCCTAAACGTACTGCTAAATCAACGGATGCATCAAACTTTGTGTTTGTAATTTCTTTTACTAAAACTGAAGCCTGTTCAAGACTGTAGATTTTATTCTTTTCAATTTTAGCAACTGATTCTTTTTGCTTTTTTGTTAATCTTGCCATTTCAAATATTTTTGATTAATTGGGTGCTTCACCACCTTTAACAGTTATACCCATTGATCTGGCTGTTCCAGCTACCATTTTCATAGCAGAACCAATAGTAAACGCATTTAAATCTACCATTTTGTCTTCAGCAATCGCTTTGACTTGATCCCAAGTTACTTTTGCTACTTTCTTTCTGTTTGGTTCGCCAGAACCTTTTTTTACTTTGGCCGCTTCTAATAATTGTACTGCAGCTGGAGGTGTTTTGATTACAAAATCAAATGATTTGTCTTTGTAAACAGAAATAACCACTGGTAAAACTTTACCAGGCTTATCTTGAGTTCTTGCATTAAATTGCTTACAGAACTCCATGATATTAACTCCAGCAGCACCTAAAGCGGGTCCAACCGGTGGCGACGGATTCGCTGCACCTCCCCTTACTTGTAGTTTGACTACTTTACCTAATTCTTTTGCCATTTTTTAAATTTAGTTGGATTCGTTATTATAAATTGGAAGCTATAAACCCGAATCTTAATATTTGTGTAACAATTATTAAATTTTATCTACTTGCATATAACTTAATTCTAACGGCGTTTTTCTTCCAAAAATCTTCACCATTACTTCAAGTTTACGTTTTTCTTCATTAATATTTTCTACGGTGCCGTCAAATCCATTAAATGGACCGTCAATAACTTTAACCGTTTCTCCCTTAACAAAAGGAATGGCAACATTTTGATCTGCTTCTAATGATAGCTCATCAACTTTACCTAACATACGGTTTACTTCCGTTTGACGTAGCGGCACAGGCTCACCTCCTTTGGTTTCTCCCAAAAATCCAATTACATTAGTAATGGATTTAATGATGTGGGGAATCTCACCACTAAGGTTGGCTTGTATCATAATATATCCAGGAAAATAAACTTTTTCTTTTTGAACTTTTTTTCCTTTTCGAATTTGTATTACATTTTCTGTAGGCACCAATACTTGGTCTACATAAGCTTCTAGCCCTAAACGAGAAATCTCATTTTCGATGTAAGCTTTTATTTTATTTTCTTGTCCACTTACTGCACGAACAACATACCATTTCTTTTCTTCTTTAGTCTCTACCATCGGTACGTATATTATTTAATCCAGTTAAAGTACATTTCAACAACACTAGCAAAAACAGTATCTACTCCCCATATGGCTAAAGAAAACACAATTGAAAAAACAGCTACAAGAACCGTAAGACTTTGTCCTTCTGTCCATGTTGGCCAACTAACATTGTTTTTAAGTTCTCCAAATGATTCTTTAACGTATTCTACTATGCCTGCCATTGTGATTATTATTTATTGATTTGAGTCTATCCTCTTATTAACTTTTCTAGAACTGGGTCTCTCCTCTTATTAACTTAGCACGGGTTGAGAGACTCGAACTCCCGACACCTGGTTTTGGAGACCAGTGCTCTACCAACTGAGCTAAACCCGTAAATACACGTTAAGGTATCTCGATAAATCGAGACACCTTTTCATGTATTAGTCTAACAATATTAGTCTAAAATCTCAGTTACCTGACCTGCACCTACGGTTCTACCACCTTCACGAATCGCGAAACGTAGTCCAACGTGCATTGCAATGGTTTGAATTAAATCAACTTCTATTGTCAAGTTATCTCCAGGCATTACCATTTCTACTCCTGATGGTAAAGCAATGTTTCCTGTAACATCTGTTGTACGCACATAAAACTGTGGACGGTAGTTGTTATGGAATGGAGTGTGACGTCCACCTTCTTCTTTTTTAAGGATATAAACCTCAGCTTTAAATTTAGCATGTGGTGTTACAGATCCTGGCTTAGTAATTACCATTCCTCTAGAGATTTGAGATTTCTCAATTCCTCTTAGTAGGATACCTGCGTTATCTCCAGCCTCACCTCTATCAAGGATTTGACGGAACATTTCAATACCTGTAATTGTAGAGTTTAATTTCTGTGCTCCCATACCAATGATTTCAACAGGATCTCCAGTGTTTGCAATACCAGTTTCAATTCTACCAGTAGCAACTGTACCACGACCTGTAATTGAGAATACATCTTCAATGGGCATTAAGAAATCTTTTTCAACATCACGAACTGGTAATTCGATCCAAGTATCAACAGCTTCCATAAGCTCTAATACTGTATCAACCCACTTTTTTTCTCCGTTAAGAGCACCAAGTGCAGATCCAGATACTACGGGTCCATTATCACCATCATATTCGTAAAAGTTTAATAAATCTCTTACTTCCATGTCAACAAGCTCTAAAAGCTCTTCATCGTCAACCATGTCAACTTTATTTAAGAATACAACCATTCTTGGAATACCTACCTGGCGTCCTAGAAGGATGTGCTCACGTGTTTGTGGCATTGGACCATCTGTAGCAGCTACTACTAAGATCGCACCATCCATTTGTGCAGCACCAGTAACCATGTTCTTTACGTAATCGGCGTGACCTGGACAGTCAACGTGCGCGTAATGACGATTAAGAGTTGCATATTCTACGTGTGAGGTATTAATTGTTATACCTCTTTCTTTTTCTTCTGGAGCGTTGTCAATTTGATCAAATGATCTTGCTTCAGAATAACCTGCATCAGCTAATACTTTAGTAATAGCAGCAGTTAAAGTTGTTTTACCGTGATCTACGTGTCCAATAGTACCAATGTTTAAGTGTGGTTTTG
>Ga0209632_10001291_pt1 | contig 25445 bp, 32 predicted proteins | sample COG_10_FD_184754 | JGI IMG/M metagenome (GOLD analysis project Ga0209632, IMG submission 184754) | Pelagic Microbial community sample from North Sea - COGITO 998_met_10 (SPAdes) (version 2) | ecosystem: Environmental > Aquatic > Marine > Neritic zone/Coastal water | place: Helgoland, sampling... | reverse complement strand
AACTAGTCGTGTGCTTAGTAAAGATGATACAAGACGATTTTGTCTATGGGGGCAATTGCCTAGAAAAAGAGAATACGAAAAATACGGCAAGACCAGTCAAACATTTGATTTAGTCGGGCGTGTACACTTAGACAGTTTGAACTTGTATCGTAAATACACATACGAAGAGCGGCATACATATAGACTTGATGCTATTGGCGAAGTTGAAGTTGGTGAAAATAAGGTCCCATACGAAGGTACGTTAGATTCATTATACAACAATGACTTTAGAAAGTTTATTGAATATAACATCCAAGATACTGCATTACTTGACAAACTAGATAAGAAGCTACGTTTTATTGATTTAAGTAATGAGCTTGCTCATGCAAATACTGTGTTGCTGCAAACAACTATGGGCGCGGTTGCTGTTACAGAACAGGCTATTGTTAATGAGTCACATTATCGCGGATTGCAAGTTCCTAATCGTAAAAAACGTGACGATGAAGCTACTCAGGCAGCAGGCGCATATGTTGCATTTCCAAAGAAGGGCTTGCACAAATGGGTTGCGTCTATGGATCTGAACTCACTATACCCTAGTGTAATTCGTGCATTAAATATGGCACCCGAAACAGTTATAGGACAAATACGTCCAGAAATAAGTAATGCTCGTGTACACGAAGACATGACTCTTAAGAAAAAATCGTTTGCAGGCAGTTGGGAAGGACGCTTTGCCACTGAGGAATACGAAGCAGTTATGGAAAAGCGTAAGGACATTGCACTTACTGTTGAGTTTGAAAATGGCAATACCGAAGTATTAAGTGGTGCAGAAATATATAATGCAATATTTGATAGTAATCAACCGTGGATGCTAAGTGCAAATGGAACAATATTTACAACAGAATTTGAAGGTGTTATTCCTGGACTACTAAAGCGTTGGTACAGCGAACGTAAAGACTTGCAGAAGATGTTGAAGAAAGCAAAGGACGCAGGTAATACAGCAGAAATTGAATATTGGGACAAACGACAACTAGTTAAGAAGATTAATTTAAACAGTTTGTATGGTGCTATTCTTAATCCAGGTTGTAGATTCTTTGACAAGCGCATTGGACAAAGTACAACACTAACTGGTCGTACTATTGTTAAGCATATGAGTGCAGAAGTTAACAAGACTATCACAGGCGAATATGACCATGTAGGAAAAGCAATGATATATGGCGATACTGACTCTTGTTACTTTAGTGCATACCCTACACTCAAAGATGATATTGATGCTGGAAAGATTCCTTGGTCTAAAGACAATGTAATTACATTATATGATCAAGTATGCGAAGCTGCTAATACTACTTTTCCAAGTTTTATGCTACGAGCATTTCATTGTCCAAAAAGTCGTAGTGATGTTATTGCAGCAGCTAGAGAAATTGTTGCACAGAGTGGACTATATATTACTAAGAAACGTTATGCAGCATTGGTATACGACATTGAAGGATTTCGCAGCGATACAGACGGAAAACAAGGTAAAGTAAAAGCAATGGGGTTAGATTTACGTAGGTCAGATACGCCTGTGTTTATGCAAGAATTTCTAAGTGAACTTTTACTTATGGTACTTACTGATGCTGAACAAGCCGATGTACTTGAAAGAATTACGCAATTTAGACTAGAGTTTAATGAACGTCCAGGATGGGAGAAAGGTTCTCCCAAACGTGCAAACAAAGTTGGACACTACCGTCGACTAGAAGAAAAGCAAGGCAAAGCAAACATGCCTGGGCATGTACGAGCAAGTATTAACTGGAATACACTTAAACGCATGAACGGAGACAAGTACTCACAAGAAATCGTCGACGGTATGAAAGTTATTGTTTGTAAATTAAAACAAAACCCACTAGGCTATACTAGTGTTGCTTATCCTACAGATGAGTTACGCATGCCTGAATGGTTTAAAGAACTTCCATTTGACGACACTGCTATGGCCGAAGTTATCATTGATAACAAATTAGACAATCTAATTGGAGTTCTTAACTATCCACTAGAAGATACTAAAAGACATAATACTTTTTCAAGCTTATTTGATTTTGGAGATTAAAATGAAGGTAGGATTTACAGCCTCAACATTTGATTTACTTCATGCTGGACATATTAGTATGTTACGAGAAGCTAAATCACAATGTGAATACTTGATATGCGGATTGCAAATAGATCCATCCGTTGACCGAAAAGAAAAAAATGCACCTATACAAACTGTAGTGGAACGCTACACCCAACTTGCTGCTGTAAGATATGTTGATGAAATTATATGCTATGCTACAGAGTCAGACTTAATTGATATTTTACAAATGTATCCAATTAATGTTCGTATCCTAGGCGACGAATATAAAAATAAAGATTTTACTGGAAAAGATACTTGTCAAAAGTTAGGAATAGAATTATATTTTAATCATCGTAATCATCGATTTTCATCAACTGATTTAAGAGACCGTGTTTGTAAGAAAAACACTTGACTTTATATAAAACATGTAATATAATAAAAGAGATATAGGAGAACATCATGATCGACATACTAAAAGACATTGTAGCACATACGCATTCTTTAGGATTTATTACAACTTTAAAAGTAACTACTGACAAAGATACTAATATTGAATCAATGGCAGATGATAGAAGTGTAATTCTATCTGCAACAGCGCATAATAATGTAGACGAGTTTAGTGGTACATTTGGAATGCCCGACCTAGGAAAGCTATCGTATCATCTAAAGAATCCTGAATATGAAACAGATTCTAATATTGAGGTAGTTGAAGACTCTCGCAATGGAGAAGTTATTCCAACACACATACACTTTGAAAACAAAAGTGGCGACTTTCAAAATGATTATAGATTTATGAGTAAAACTGTAATTGATGAAAAACTTAAAAGTGTTAAATTTAAAGTAAACACATACGATGTTGAAATTGAGCCAAGTGTAAGTTCTATTGCTAGAATGAAACTAATGGCTGGCGCACATGCTGAAGAAACAGTATTTCAAGTAAAAACAGAGGATAACAATCTAAATTTTTACTTTGGTGACTTAAACACACATGCAGGTACATTTACATTTCAGCATGATATTCAAGGTAAATTAACACACACATGGTCTTGGCCTGTGTCGCAAACACTAGCTATTCTTAATCTAGATGGTAATAAAAAGTTAAGTATTACTGATCAAGGTGCTATGACTATTAGTGTTGATAGCGGTATGGCAAAGTACGATTATATTTTGCCGGCGCAACAAAAATAATGAAAACAAACTTAACACAAACACAAAACGATTATGCTGTATTCTTACCTAGTATAAGTGGATTTTATGCTACATTTATAGGCAAGCAACGATTTAGTGATTATGTTGATCCTATACGTATTCCTAGCGGATTAAACGGTATGGAAGGAATGAACTTCCTAAATTCTAAAGAAGGAGCGTTCCACTATAAGTGGGCGCTTTATTCAGCCGGTCATGCTGAATTAGATACAAATAAGTTTAGTGAAAAAGAAGACATGGTTCGCAATCGTGATAGAGAAAACACTTGGTTACTAGGCGACTCGGGCGGTTTTCAAATTGCTAAAGGACTTTGGGAAGGCGACTGGACTAGCGAAACATGCCCAAAGGCAATGAAGAAGCGTGAACTAGTTGTTAATTGGATGGAAGAATATATGGATTATGGAATGATGTTGGATATTCCAACTTGGACATTTCAAGATCCTAAAGCTTCGGAAGCAAGTAATATTAAGAGTTATGACGATGCTGTTACAGCAACCCACATTAACGCAAGATATTACATGAATAATAGACGTGGCAACTTTAAAGTATTAAATGTACTGCAAGGTAGTAATCATACTAATGCAGAAAGTTGGTATCAAGAGTTTAAAGACTATTGTGATCCTAAAGTATATCCTAATACACATTTTGATGGATGGGCAATGGGTGGACAAAATATGTGTGACGTTCATCTTATTTTAAAACGACTTGTACACATGATACACGATGGATTACTTGAAGAAGGATTGCATGATGTAATGCACTTCTTAGGTACAAGTAAACTTGAGTGGGCTACTTTGCTTACTGACATACAACGTGCAGTACGTAAATATCATAATAAGAATTTTATGATTACGTACGATTGTGCCAGTCCTTTCTTAGCAACTGCTAATGGACAAATTTATCATACTATTCGGGCAGAACATAAAGGTAAATGGAGTTACATGATGGCGCCCGGTGCAGATGCATTAAAATATTCTTCAGACACAAGGCAATTTAGTAATTCTATTGTACAAGAAGGTATACTTGCGGCATTTGAAGAATCTCCAATTAGTCAACATTGTAAAATGAATGACATTTGTTTCTATGCAGAAGGTGATAAAAATAAAATTGGAACGCCTAAAGTTAAGGCTGGCGATATTGATATTGATAAACATGGCAATCAAATACTAGATAACAAAGGCAATCCTGTTGTACGCAAGAAAGATTCTACAAGCTGGGATTCGTTTAGCTATGCACTACAAATGGGTCATAATGTATGGATGCACATTGAAAGTACTCAACGTGCTAACGAATTATACGACAAAGGTGAATATCCTTATATGATGGTGTACGATACTCCACTTGCTCAACACAAGTTTAGAGATATAGCTGATGAAATTTTTGCACAAAATGATAGACAAAAAAGTCTTGATGTTATTAATAAGTATGGAACTGATACACAATCAAACAGTATTTGGACACATATTATCGGAACTAGATTAAAAATTGGTAAGAAAACAATTAACGCTGAAGCAAAATTTGATGAACTATTTGATTAGGAGACACCGTTTTGGACCAAAAAAAACTATTAGCTCATTTAGAAGAACTGCGTAAAAAACATAGAACACTAGATAATGAAATAAAAAATATCGAATTAACTAGTATTACCGAAGAAGTTAGAAGACTAAAAACTGAAAAACTATGGCTTAAAGATGAAATTTATAGAATTGAAAAACAATTAATTAGTAATGGATTAAAAGTTAATGGATATCACTAATAGTATGGAACGAATATATGATCAAGGCTTACAAAAAGATGTACAATACTTCGTTGGCAACGAAGTAGAACATACTCCACAATTTGGAAAACGTACATTATTTGTAGTAGGTATTAAAGACACAGATGAAATAATATCTACAGCAGAAGAACAAGGATGTAAGCATATATATTTAGGTGCTAACATGAGTTTTAATATTACAGATAATACTCAGGAACAATGGAAACCTTGGGAAGAAATGGCATTTCCATTGCTTAATAAAAAATATTGGGTTACACTTGACATTGACGTAGGTCAAGTTGAAGGTCTTCTTGAAAGTGGACTTACAGAACACAATCGATTTATTCCTATGATTAGTGTTAAAATACCATATGCAAGTCAACTTGGATATAATGCATGTGTTAAGATTGACGACAAAGACTTTGATGCAACTAATCCTGGTGTATGGGTGCATAGAATGCACGACCTAAAAGAAAAAGCTGTTTTTACAGATTGGTCTAAATACACTAGAGATACAATTATTACTTGACAAAATGACACAAGAATCGTATTATAATTATATGAGACGGCGTACTAGAGAGGAAAACGCTAAAATGACAAATGCACTTGATAATGCAAAACGTAGTATTTGGGTTACTTTTACCAAAGAAGGTATACACAAATATCCAGCAGCACTTAATGACCCTGAACTAGCAACAGGTGACGAGTATGATGTAAGTTTCTTAGGATATCCGCATAGACATACATTTTATTTTAAAGTACAAATACAAGTAACACACAACGATCGCGATATTGAATTTATTCAATTTAAACGTTGGTTAGAAAATTTATACAAAGAAGACCTATTACAACTTGATTACAAGTCATGCGAAATGATTGCAGACGACTTGTACTTACAAATTAACAACAAATATCCTGGCCGATTTGTTGTTATTAATGTCGCTGAAGACAATGAAAACGGCTGTCAAATTGAATATCAATAATACAAGGAATAAGTTATAATGACTATCACCAATCCGGTAGTGAATAAAGTTTTTAATGATCTTGAAGATCTTCATAATTTTTGTCGAACTGAAGGCTATCCTTTTAATGAAGCAGACCTTTACAAAAGCGATGCTCGTGTGTGGCAAGCGTATCAAAAATACAAAAATTGGGTACGAGCTAAGAATCGTAACAAAGGCAAAAGATAATGAAAAAACTATTTTACATGGGTCTAGAACCTTATGAAGGTAGATATACATTACAATTACAAGAATGGAGCGAACGTGCTTTTAAAAAACGTAATATTGATTACGTTATAGTACCTGGTACTACTATAGATAATACTAAAAGTATACAAGTAGGACAGGTACTAGATGCACATGGTCGTTCGTACTTTGCAATGTCGCAAATGATGAACCTAGTACAAATGATGCGTAACGGCGAAGTAACTGGCAACGATGTTATTTTCTTTGAAGATATGTTTCAACCCGGAATGGAAAGCCTTCCTTATATTATGGACCAAATTCCAATTGGCGATCGTCCACAAGTATGGATACGTTGTTTAGCACAAACTGTTGATCCAGATGACTTTGTACATGTTTGGGGTATGAGTAAATGGATGAGCTTGTATGAAGAAATGTGTAACGAATTTGTCACTGGTGTATTAGCAAGCAACGAAGAAATGGTTGCTAACATGAAAATTGCAAACTGGAAAGCACCAATCTATAATATTAGCGGACTTGCATTTGACAAGATTGAAGTGCAAGAGCGTGTAAGTAGAATGACATTTGCTAGTCGTAAAAGGCGTGTTGTATTTACTGCAAGGTTTGATCAGGAAAAACAACCTGACTTCTATATGGATATTGCAGAACAGTTTCGTCACAAAGATATAGAGTTTGCTATATTGCAAGGTGGACCGTTACGTAGTAATAACCCAAAGTATATTAAACGTGCAAGAGATCTAGAAGCCCAAGGTGTTCTTAAGATTTACGAAAATCTTAAAAAGAATGAATACTACAACATTGTAAATGATAGCAGAGTACTATTTAATTGTGCGTTACAAGACTGGACTAGTAATACTGTAAGTGAAGCAGATGCATTAGGTGCTAATGTGTTGTTTCCGGCATACAGAAGTTTTCCAGAAATCTTTGCAAACGATCATACACGTATGTATGTTCCTTGGAGTAAAGAAGATGCAATTAACAAACTAGGTCCGTTACTAGATGCACCACATAAAGATATGGGCAAAATTAGTAATTGGACTAGTTTGACTATTAATCGTTGTATAGATATTATGCAAGGCAACGGCGAAGAATGGAATCGTGATAGTAATCGTTATAGAGATAAGGCAGCAGAGGAAAAGTATTGAGATGAATCATATTGATCAGTTTTCATTTGGGTTAGCAGGGTTCAATAGAGCCATTGATATAACCCACAACTTTAAAGCTAAGAATACAACACACTATGTTTATATGTTTAGCACTACGTGTGGCGAAACAATAAAGTACGGAATATCATCTGACAGAGAATGGAGATATGGTACTTTTGGTAATAGGGTATATAAACAAGCACTAGGAGCACCTGGATGGCCTAATAGAAACTACAACGGTGATTCTAGTGCAAAAGAGTTTTCTAACCTTTTGGAAATACATTTTCCAAATATAACCAAGGACGATATTATAGTTTCTATATTTGATATAGCTACTACGCAGTTCTTAAAGAACGATGCTACAACAAGGAAGTTGATACTTGAATCTGAAGAACTTGATTTATTACAAAAGTATGAAAAGAAATATAAATCGTTACCGCCTGGAAATATCCAGTCATTAAGAAACAGAGGACATATGAAATCGTATTCATCATTATTTGAAGTAGATGACACATAAGTAGTCAACTTAACCTGCTATATTGGAGTTAAAATGAAAGTATTAGTTACAGGAGCAACAGGTTATATTGGTAGTCACGTATGCAGGCTACTAAAAGAATATGGTCATTATGTTACTGGCTGGGATATTAACATTCATGGAGAATACAATAATATAAATGCATACTGTGATGAATTCTATAAAGTTGATGTAACCAAGCATTGCTGGGGATCATATGATGCTGTTATTCATCTTGCAGGAATGAGTATTGTTCCATATAGTTTGTTAAATCCTACAGAATACTATCGTGTTAATATAATGGGTACAGCAAATCTTATAGATCATGTTGATACCGACCATGTGCTATTTGCAAGTACAAGCAGTGCATGGGAAATGGCCTCACCATATGCAATTAGTAAAGTAGGTGCCGAAGATGTAATTAAAGAAAAAGCCAAAGGCTATACTATTTTTAGATTCTTTAATGTTAGCGGCACAGATGGAGTTAATAGACAACTTGGAAGTCCAACTCATCTTATACGTATTGCTGCTGAATGTGCTGCACAAAAAAGAGATTATGTGGAAATTTACGGAACTGATTACGAGACTCGTGACGGAACATGCATAAGAGACTATGTTCATATAGTTGATTTAGCAAATGCAATATTAAATGCTGTTAACAATGGACCAGTTAATACTCCGTATGAATGTTTAGGAAGTAATATAGGATACAGTGTTAAAGAAGTACTTGATACAATGCAGAGTGTTACAGGCAAAACATTTAAAATAATCGAGACAGATAGACGCAAAGGCGATGCAGTTATAAGTATAGTTGATAACTTATCAAAGCACATTACACTAACTAAAACTATCGAAGACATGTGTCTCGATCAATACAAACTAGAAAGGTATAAAAATGAGTTCTAAAGATAATTTTATTATTGATACATCAACACTATCTGATGATACTATTAATGTTGAATTTTTTGATAATATTAAAGACGACATAACAGTAAATATTGATTATGAAGATTGTTTAATTGATGATGATAAAAACACAATAATAATTACAAAAGATATAGCTCATCGAATTGAGCCTAACTATAATATTACTATTGATAGTTTAGGTACCGAGTGGGTTGATAGATTTCCGTTCTTAGTTGATGTATTAAAAATGAAGGAAGAATATCCTGCTTTAGAAAAATCATTTGAAAATTTTCAAATGGTATATAAAATGGTTAAACAAGACTGGGATGGAAAATTAAAAGAACGAAATAGTTAACATGCTTCATACAGTTGAAGACCTTATACGAAGAATTGAAGTTATGAAGGACAAAGCTATACTAGTACATCGATTAAGAAATGAATTTGCAGAGATATCTAATAAAGATTACGATCACGAAACCTGTAAAAGATTAATAGACGATATACAAACACTAGCATTAAGTATTGCAGTTGATAAACAAGGTGATGAAATTAAAACTGAAATGGAGTATAAAAAACTATGATTAAGAAACATTATTATAGTTGGTCTGACATTGAAACAATGTGTACAAGCATTGTTCATCAAATGTATGCCGACAACTGGCGTCCAGATTATATTGTAGGCATTACCCGAGGCGGTAATATTCCTGCTACTATTATTAGTAACATGACTGGCATACGTTGCGAAGCAATCAAAGTAAGCCTACGTGATGATGACAGTGAAAGCGAAAGCAACTGTTGGATGGCAGAAGATGCATACGAAGGTAAGAATATTTTAATTGTAGACGACATCAATGATACAGGTGCTACATTTAATTGGATTACAAAAGACTGGCAAGCAGGATGCTTGCCATATGACAACAAATGGCAAAATGTATGGAACAATAACGTTCGCTTTGCTACACTAACAGACAACTTAGCTAGTGAATTCACAGAGCATTGTGCTTACACTTGTCACGAAATTAACAAATCAGAAGAGGATGTATGGCTAGTATATCCCTGGGAATGTGTAGGTCAGTATCTATAATGCTTATTAATTTTTTTAAAAAAAGCTACAATACTGACCGAACAGCATTTTATGCAGAAATAACCGAAACTGTATTACTAGTTGCAGCTAGTGCAGTATTAAGTTTTACCATTCTTAATCCTGCTACTCAAATCTTTGTACCATTGTATTTGATTGGTAGTTGTTTAGGAATGTTTAGTACCTGGCGTAGAGGAAGTAGTGCCTTTCTAATGTGCTGTTGGTTTACCTTAATGAATATATGGGCACTAATACAACTAATTACAAACTAAAGGAGAAAGTAATGAAAGAACAATTAGTCAAAGCAGCTAGAATGCACGCCGAAGGTGAACTAGAACGTGCAAAAACCAACATCATGGTGTATATGCATCAAAGTGTAGGCATAGGCGAGCATAGCGATATTGTTGAAGCTATACAATGCGAGCTCGACACTATGGCAGCAGCAAGTGATCGTATTGAAATGCTTGATACACATTTTACATAATTACTTGACATACTGTTTAAGTAATGTTATTATATAAATATAGACAGACATCCTCGTCTATAACTCGGAGAATTAAATGAAAACTAAATTTGAACAAATAAAGTCCCGCCTCGAAGAAGAAAATATTCGCTACTGGGCGGGCGACAATATTAGCGAAGTATTAAAAAAAGGTGACAAGGAAGAACTTATTGAAAATGCTACTGTAGCATTTGAAGGTGTTCTTGATGCATTAGTCATTGATCGTATTAACGATCCTAATTCAAAAGGTACAGCTAAACGTCTTGCTAAAATGTACTATAATGAACTAATGCAAGGACGTTATGATCCTATTCCTAATGCGACAGCATTTCCAAATGATAGCGATGATCGTTATGAAGGTATGCTAGTTGTACGAAGTGAATTAAGAAGTATGTGCTCTCATCATCACCAACCAGTTGCAGGAGTTGCATACATCGGTATTATTGCAGCCGATAAACTAATCGGTCTAAGTAAGTACACACGTATTGCACAATGGTGTGCAAGACGTGGAACGCTACAAGAAGAACTTAACAATGTTATTGCAGACGAAATTCAACATGCAACAGGTACAGAAAACCTAGGTGTTTATGTTCAAGCAACACACGGTTGTTGTGAAAACAGAGGTATTATGGCACATAGTAGTTTAACACAAACTACAGTATTACGTGGTGCATTTATGGATGATCCAAGCACTAAGAAAGAATTCTTTGATAATATTAAGCTACAGCAGGAGTATTCTAAATGAGCGAAGGTCCTTTTAAGTCAGCGTTCGAAGCTGATACTACTGGTGTTGTGCGTAGAGAGATTGTAACATATCGTATGCGTAACGGCACTATGATCAAAGAGTCAGCAAGCCGAGACTATTACGACAGTGGCGACTATCATGACTCACAAAATTTTCAGCCATTGGTAGTACGCTAATGAAGTTGCGTTATAGCGAAGCATTCTATTCAGTACAAGGCGAAGGCCGTTACGTAGGAGTACCAAGTTTATTCCTACGTACATTTGGTTGTAATTTTCGTTGTATGAATTTTGGGCTAGGTAAAAATGAGCCAATGCGTGACGAAAAACAAAAACAAGGCATACGTTACAATCCTGAAGTGCAAGATCTAATAAATAAAGGTGTACACGAAACAACAGAAAAGTTTACTGATTTGCCTATTATTCATACAGGATGTGACACTTATGCAAGTATCTATCCTGAGTTTAAGCACTTTAATCGACTTGCCGAAGTTGACGAAGTAGTAGAGCATATGTTGAGTCTTCTTCCTGAAGGTAAGTGGACAATGGATAATGGTCAAGACGTACATTTGATCATGACAGGCGGAGAGCCGTTGTTAGGTTGGCAACGACTTTATGTTGAACTATTTGAACATCCGCGTATGCAGGACTTGAAGAATGTTACATTTGAAACAAATACTACGCAGCTATTACACGATGATTTGTTTGACTATCTCAATGATCAAGACAGATTCCAGGTCACTTGGAGTTGTTCCCCAAAACTTAGTGTTAGCGGAGAACCTTGGGAAACTGCTATTAAACCTAATGTGGCTTACGAATATAGTCTTGTTGACGGTAGTAACATTTATCTTAAGTTTGTTGTCGCTGATAAAGATGATATTGACGAAGTTGGTCGAGCTGTTGAAGCTTATACAGAAGCCGGTGTCCATTGTCCGGTATATTGCATGCCTCTTGGTGGAAGAAGTGAAGAATACAATCTTAATGTCGCAGAAGTTGCACATGTCTGTATGGAACGGGGATGGAGATTCACCCCTCGATTGCACATCAGTCTCTTCGGTAACGCATGGGGAACTTAGAAAGTATAAAAATGAACAACACCGAAAAGCGATGCAAGCAACAATTAATATTGAAAAATTAAGGAATAGCGGATTATGAAAAAGTTTTTAAAAGACATTACAGGTATTACTGCTAAAGAAGAAGAGCTTGCAGCAGAAAAAGCACATATTGCCAACGAAGAAGAGAAACTGTTGCAGAAAACAGATCCTAAAGCGTATGCAACACGTAAAAAACAACCCTGGGTAAATGTGCTTGACATGCAAGTAAACGAAGATAACATTAGAAATGGATTCTTCGAGCTTGACTGGAATGATTATTTCATTACAGAACTTATTCAAAATGGTTATGGAGAGGAATCAGACCCTCAAGAAGAAACAGTCGATCGATGGTTTAGAGACATTGTATATAACATGCTATCTGACGAAGGAATGGATACTGATAGAGGTGCAGGTTATATTAATGTTGTGCCTCTTGAACAAGGCAAAAGTGAAGTTTCATGAAGGTCCGTATAGGGCCATATCGTAAGAATCGTGCTACAAGAGTTGAAATAGAACCATACGATACTTGGAGTATGGATTGTACACTTGCTATGATTATTCATCCTATGCTTGTGCAGCTCAAAGCAACCACACATGATTATCCCGGGAGCCTTACTGAAGAACGCTGGAATGAAATACTGGATGAAATGATCTGGGCGTTCGAAAATAAGTCAAAAGGAATAGATGCTGGAGATATGTGCGCTGATAAATGCTCAAACTTTGGTGATCCAGTATGCAAGGCATGTCTGAAAGAAACACAAGAACGTATGACAGATGCATTTAAACTGTTTGGCGAACACTACGAGAGCTTGTGGGATTAATAACGGTTGACTAATTGTATATAATCGTATATAATCGTATATATAAACAACAATAGGCAAACTAATGGCAACTTATATTCTTGTAGACACAGCTAACACATTTTTTCGTGCAAGGCACGTGGTGCGTGGCGATATTGACACAAAAGTAGGCATGGCACTACATATTACACTTGCAGGTGTTAAAAAAGCTTGGAAAGACTTTAATGCAGATCATGTTGTGTTCTGTTTAGAAGGTCGCAGCTGGCGTAAAGACTATTACGAGCCTTACAAACGCAATAGGCAAGTTGCACGTGATAAAATGACTGTAACTGAAAGTGAAGAAGATACAGCGTTTTGGGAGATCTTTGATGAGTTTAAAGACTTTGTAAGTACAAAGACTAACTGTACTGTAATGCAACACAAACAACTAGAAGCAGATGATCTTATTGCAGGCTGGATACAAGCACATCCTAATGATAATCATGTTATTATTAGTACAGATGGCGACTTTGCACAACTTATTTCACCTAATGTAAAGCAGTATAATGGCATACAAAATGTTATTATCACACACGAAGGTTATTTTGATGATAAAAAACTAGAACCGGTTATTGATAAGAAAACTAAAGAACCTAAGGCAGCACCGGACCCGTCGTTTATGTTGTTTGAAAAATGTATGAGAGGTGATACAAGTGATAACGTGTTTAGTGCTTATCCAGGTGTACGCAAGAAAGGTACAAAAAACAAAGTTGGACTTATTGAAGCATTTGCTGACAAAGATACAAAAGGCTATAATTGGAATAACATGATGCTACAACGTTGGGTAGATCACGAAGGCGTAGAACATCGTGTGTTAGATGACTATCAACGTAATGTTGTATTGTGTGATTTAGCTGCACAGCCCGGCAACATTAGAAGTATTATAAATGATGTTATTGAAGAACATATGACTCCTAAAGAAGTTACACAAGTCGGTATGCGACTTATGAAATTTTGTGCTAAGTGGGATATGCAACGTATTTCAGACCAAGCAGCACAATTTGCAGAACCATTACAAGCAAGGTACCCAGTATGAATATAAAAGCAAAAACAGTTTTAGAAAATAAATTTTGGATTGTTGAGCAAGAAGGACAACGTATCGGAACTATTACAAAGCAAGACGATAGTTTTATACTATCACAAAAAGGCAATGTATCGTTTTATAAAGACGAATTACATATTAATAAAACATTTGGTAATAATTTTTTAACTACTACGGTTCGACATGCCGATGATCAATCTGAATATAATATACATGGGTTTCCAACAAAAGGAAAACCATATAATGTGGTATTTGATATTTCAAACAAATTACCACTATTTACAAAAGGTGAAAAGTCAAAAAGTGTATATTGTGCAGGGTACTATATTATTAAATTTAATGTAATATGGTTAAAAAGTTTTTGTCCAAAATTAATTACAATTGAACAAAATAATTACCGCGGGCCATTTAAGACTTCAATTGAAATGAAAGCAGAACTTAAACATGCACAATCAGCCGATAAACACTAATCCAATAATACAGTTTATACAGCAGGTTAATTCTGCTGACTTATCAAATCAACAAGAAGTTAGATTAACAATAAACAATGCAAAAATACTTGCATATAGCTTAGGAATTGTTATGGCTCGTCTTGAAGGAGATCTTGAAAGACTAGTAATCGAGTCAAAAAAAGACTCAGATGAGATTATTGATTTAAGAATCGACCAGGGCGGTAACTGGTAAAGATAAATATATGCGTAGTTTATTAAAGGAATTATACATATGAGTAGACCTAAGCCTGTAGTAAGATTAGAATTTACTAATAAAACAACCTATAAATGCGAACAAGTATTAGATGCAGAAGCTATATGGGCCGTATTTTATCAAGGTTCTGCGTTTAATTTAAAAAGTAGTAATGCATTAACTAGTTATCCTGGCCCAAAATACAAAAAAACAAGTTTTTCAAACCCTGGACATGCATTTAATCTTTCAAAAAAATTAAATGAAATGTTTAAGACAGATGAGTTCCGTGTAGTTAAACTAACTACTGGTGAAGAACTAAATGACCAATAAAATTGTATATACGAAAATTTTTTTGCAGCAACTTGACGAACCAATAAACACTGCTACAGTTGACGATTACATTCATCGATGGTGGCAAAATACCCGTAGTAAAGAAAGCGGCGGATTAAGATTAACTGAGGAAGGATTTGATTTATTAAAAAAAATTGATATTTCAGTATATGAAATAACATTTCCTCCTGACATGCCATTTACTACTAAAACTATTATATTCTTAGATAAATTTATTGAATGCCCGTACTATATAACTAAAAGTAGTATCTTTGTAACTGATCAAAAAAAATCTATTGAATTAACTCTATTTTCTGGCGATATTCGCAAGTACGGAATAGCTAAAGCATTATCAAAATCTCGAAATAATTTGTAAACTATTGATATCAAACAGTTTTATATTTTATAAAATGGTTGACACTTGGTGTCATCTAATGCTATTATACTTTATAGACACTTAACATAGAGGATAACAAATGTCTGAGAATACACGCACTATTAGTCCAAATAAAGCAAAGAAAAGCTTAACTCATGCAATGAAGAAAAAGCGTCCAGTGTTTATGTGGGGGCCGCCAGGTATTGGTAAATCTGATATTGTTGCTCAGGTTACTAATACGTTTTCAAACAGTCATCTTATTGATATTCGTTTGAGCCTTTGGGATCCTACTGACATTAAAGGCATTCCATACTTTGACTCAAATATTGGTAAAATGGTGTGGGGCGCACCAAATGAATTGCCAGATGATGAAATGGCAAAACAATATGACAATATTGTATTGTTTTTAGATGAAATGAACTCGGCTCCTCCTGCTGTACAAGCGGCTGCGTATCAACTTATTCTCAACCGTCGAGTTGGACAATATAAATTACCTGACAATGTTATCATTGTTGCTGCCGGTAACAGAGAAGGCGATAAAGGTGTAACCTATCGCATGCCTGCTCCGCTTGCTAATCGCTTTGTTCATATTGAACTTACTGTTGAGTTTAATGATTGGTTTGATTGGGCTGTTGATAATAAGATTCATAAAGATGTAGTTGGCTACATGCAGTTTAGCAAAAAAGATTTGTATGACTATAATCCTCGTACATCAAGTCGTTCGTTTGCAACTCCACGTTCATGGACCTTTGTAAGTGAATTGTTAGACGATGATTTGGATACCGAGACTACAACTGATTTAGTCTCTGGTGCTGTTGGCGAAGGATTAGCAATTAAATTTCTTGCTCACCGCAAAGTTGCTGCTGATATGCCTGATCCAACTGACGTACTGTCAGGCAAAGTAAAAGAGCTTAGAACTAAAGAAATTAGTGCTATGTATTCTTTGACTGTTTCATTGTGCTATGAATTAAAAGAAGCTGACGAAAAAGGTGATAAAAAGTTTGACTCTATGGTGAATAATTTTTTAAGATTCTCTATGGATAACTTTGAAACTGAACTAGTTGTAATGGGTATTAAACTAGCTCTAACGCAATATAGCTTGCCAATTGATCCGGATGAAGTTGAGTGCTTTGATGAATTTCATGAGAGGTTTGGCAGATATATCAAAGCTGCACAGGCATCTTAATAAATACAAATGTGGCATTACTAAATGCCACATTTCCACTTGACTTCTTTGTAAAATATGCTATATTAAATTATAGTTAGCAAACAAAAAGGACTACAAAATGGCCGTAAAAGTTCCTTCAACTAAGACTAAACAATGGGCACCTGATCCTAATATTACAGATGTAGAATTAGAGGAAATGCGTAAAGAAGTATACGATAGGATAATTGTTGCAAGAGTTGGATTGTTGTTACGGCATCCGTTTTTTGGAAACATGGCTACTCGACTTCGTATTGTAGCTGCTGACGATTGGTGTGTAACTGCTGCTGTCGACGGCAAGTTTATGTACTTTAATACACAATTTTTTAATGCACTATCAAATAAAGAAATTGAATTTGTTATTGCACACGAAATTCTACATTGTGTGTTTGATCATTTGGAAAGACGTACATGGCAAGGTAGAGAACTTCATGCTCTACTTTCTAATATTGCTCAAGATTATATTATTAATAATTTGCTAGTTAGAGATCGTATTGGTGCTAATCCAAGTATTGTGCAATGCTACCAAGATTTTAAATATGACAAATGGACTAGCGAAGAAGTATACGACGATTTATTTGATAAGGTTAAGAAACAAGGTCAAGAAATACTAGACAAACTTGGCGAACTACTTGATGAACATTTGGAATTAGACGGTGATGGCGACAGTGAAGACAGCGACGGCAAGTCAGGATCTAGCAGGCCTAAATACAGCAAAGATGAACTTGAACAGATACGCAATGATGTAAAAGACGGAATGATTCAAGCTGCACAGAGTGCTGGTGCAGGTAATACACCTGCTGAAGTACAGCGTTTAATTAAAGATCTAACAGAGCCAAAAATGAATTGGCGTGAGCTTATTAGACAAGAAATAAAAAGTACTATAAATCATGATTATACTTTTATAAATCCTAATCGCAAAAGTCAAATGACTGGTGCAGTTCTTCCAGGTATGAATCTACTAGATACAATTGATTTAGTTATGAGCATGGATATGAGTGGATCAATTGGTGATATACAGGCCAAAGATATGATATCTGAAGTTAAAGGTATTATGGAAGAATTTACTGGTTACAATATTAAACTATGGTGCTTCGATACTAGGGTTTATAATGAACAAGACTTTAGTTCAGACGGCGGCGAAGACTTATTAGATTACGAAGTTATCGGTGGCGGCGGCACAGACTTTGACTGTAACTGGAAATACATGAAGGAAAATGATATTGTTCCTAAAAAGTTTATCATGTTTACAGACGGGTATCCTTGGGATAGCTGGGGAGATCCAGACTATTGCGATACACTATTTATTATTCATGATCATGCTGATAAAAATCTTGAAGCACCATTTGGGTTAACTGCTCATTATGATGAAGCTTAAAAAAGTTAATCCGTTAAATGTTTTTAAAGTAAGGAGAGCAGAATTTTGTCCTCCTTACTTTGAAAGTGTAACTATTAACGAAACATATAATATTATAAAAGCATTAGATGATTGGATATATAATAACTTAAAAGGTCGATATTATATCGGAAAGAACCTAATATTATCAGATACTACAATAACTAAAAATGCACAAATATTAAATAAAATAAAAATTGGATTTGAAAATCCAAGTGAACTAAGTTACTTTATGTTAGCTTGTCCACTTTTAAAATATAATACATAGCATATAGATAATTATTATTAAAGTAAGGAGAACACTAAATGACTGAAGCAGAACAAGAGCAACAGAGCCAAGATCTTTCAATACAAGATCTTACTATAATGAAAGGCATTATTGATGTTGCTAGTGAAAGAGGATCTTTCAAGCCCGGCGAAATGGCCGCAGTCGGCACAGTTTATAATAAATTAGAAGCATTTCTAAAAAATATTGAAGAACAACAAAAAGCACAATTAGCTGCCGACAATGCAGAGGAGACTAAGTCAGATGCCTAGTTTAAAACATATTGGAAGAATTCATAATAATCAAAAAAGAGCAATAGTTGCATATCGTACATTGCCTGGAGACGCTGAAAGTGCATTAGTTGTATTAACAGAATCTCTTCCAGCTGATGCACATGACGCACTAGTAAAACTAGTTGAATCAGCAGCTGGTCAACAAGCATACGAACTAGCCGAAGCTATGGAACGTGCATATCTTCCTGACGGTATGAACATGCTATATGGATTTCATAAAACTGGATGTCTTAGGAAAGTTGCAACCAAAGAAATTGAAATGCTACCTGATGCAAAATCAAGTATAAAGTTAGATGAACTTAATAAAATGATTGCTCAGCAAAAAGGTGTTAGTATAGAAGACCTTGCAATAAAATCAAAAAATCCTGCTGATAATGTAGAAAAACCTGTTGAGCAGACTATTAATCCGGTGGAACAATATACTGAAACTACTAAAACTTCGGATGTACTCACTGACGATGATCTTGCTGCAAAATATCGTAGCGATGCAGATCGATTAAGTAAAGAAGCTGCTGCTTTACGTAGGCAAGCCGAAGAATTAGTTCCTACTAAGAAAAAGAGGACGGCAAAAGTCGAAAAGAGTGACTAAACGCAAGGATCAAGATTGGGAGGAAATATTTGATTCAATTGATGTTGAATACCTTCCAATTGAATATGTAAAAAGTATTGCAATTCGTTTTAATGATAAGACAATCTGGGATATTGATATTAACGATAGTAAGCAAAGTAAATCAATAGAAGAAATTGAACTTATATTAGAACAACTGTTTGAAGAATATCAACAGTCAATTAGTTCCATTGATTACACACTAGATTTTAGTAGAATAAAACACGATCTTAGTAAAAGAGTATATAGATTCCTTAAATTAAATAAGTAATAATCTTCTGATAAATATGTTATCAGGAGAGCTATATTATGAGATTACGTAGAGGAACCGACGTACAACGACAAGAAATTATATTTGAAGTCGGCGAATTAATATACGTTACCGATACTAAAGATGTTTATGTTGGAGATGGCGTTACTGCTGGCGGCATTTTGATGCAAGAAGTATCAGTACAAGGAACACAGGGATCTATAGGAGTTACTGGATCACAGGGTACTATTGGCGCAAATGGGTTACAAGGTATTACAGGACAAGTTGGATCAACTGGAGCTCAAGGAGCATCTGGTTCTGGGTATACTGGGTCGCAAGGTATTGCTGGAGAACAGGGTGGAATAGGCTCAGCAGGCATTCAGGGAAATGTTGGACTGCAAGGAATAGCTGGTGAATTTGCAGCACTAGGGTATACCGGTTCAAAAGGCACTGATGGAAGTACTGGAGTTCAAGGATCTCAAGGAACTGATGGCGCAGTAGCTTCAGTTGGATATACCGGATCACAAGGAACTACTGGAACACAAGGAGCAACCGGTGCTGGAACACAAGGTACAACTGGTGCTGGAACACAAGGTATAACTGGATCACAAGGAACTACTGGATCACAAGGTACAACTGGATCACAAGGAACTACTGGATCACAAGGTACAACTGGTGCTGGAACACAAGGAACTACTGGAACACAAGGTACAACTGGATCACAAGGAACTACTGGATCACAAGGTACAACTGGTGCTGGATCACAAGGTACAACTGGAACACAAGGAACTACTGGATCACAAGGTACAACTGGTGCTGGATCACAAGGTACAACTGGAACACAAGGAACTACTGGTACTACTGGTCTTCGAGGATATACCGGTTCAAGTGGAGCACAAGGAACTACCGGTTCGTCAGTTAATTTTTCAGCAGTAAATCAAGCTATTATTCCTGACACTAACGTAACATATGATTTAGGCTCATCTACACATAAATGGAAAGATTTATATCTAAGTGGGTCAACATTACATCTTGGTGCATCAGCTACTATATCTGCTGGTTCTGGATCTGAAATAGTGTTACCGTCTATTAAAGTTGGAACTGGAGATAACGCTGTTAAATTATCTGCTAGTGCAACTGGTGCATTACAAACACAATCTGTAGTAGGCGGCGTGTCACAATCAGTACAGCCAGCAGGAGGTACTGTACAAGTTGCGGATCTTGCTGCTATGCAAGCAATTGCTAATCCTTCAATAGGTGATATGGTTAGTGTTGTTTCTAATAAAACAATTTATATGTACAATGGTACTGGATTTTATAAAATTGCTGTAATGGTAAACGAAAGCCCAAGTGCAATTACAGGCGTTGATGGATCGTATTCTCTTGCAACAGATGGAACCGCCACAACTATTACTGCTATATCTTCAGATCCTGAAGGAAGAGCATTAACTTGGTCTTACGCTGTTTCATCTGGTTCATTAACAAATGGTGGCGGTGCTACTGCAACTGTAACACAAGGAGCCGGATCAAACAGTCATATATTTACAATTACTCCTACCACGAATCCTGCATATGAAGGATCCTTTAGTATAACCTTTAATGTCACTGATAATGTAAATGGCGCTGTTAATGCAGTAAGCGCATTTACATTATCATTTGTCGTAACAAATTCAAGATATACAGCATTGGCAGTTAAAGCAACTAATACTGGATCGAATCAAACTTTTGACGATGCATCCACATCAAATCACACGATTACTGCCAGTGGAGATGTAACAGCATCAACATTTAGCCCATATCGTCATGATGGATATTCATTGAAATTTGAAAACTCGGCATCAGATGATAATAATATAAAATTTAGCAATACAACAGGTTCGGGTGCCGTTGCTGCTTCAGGCGAATTTTGTGTTGAAACATGGGTAAAATTTACAGTCAGCGCACCACCGGCGGGCAGCCCGAATGCACGAATTTTTGCATCTAATGGAAGTGGCGGGAACGCAACAGATAACCTTCAAATTTTTATTGAGTATGGTGGTTCATATACAGGGAGCGTTACTGTATATAGTAACGACTTTATTTATCGGGGAACTACAAACAATGGCACATCAGAAGTTATAAACGATGATCAGTGGCATCATTTAGCCGTGACAAGAGACTCTTCAAATAATTTAAGGTGGTTTATAGACGGGACTTTAATTACTACTATTGCAAGTAATACAACCACTTTTCAATTTGAAGAAACAAGACTTGGTAAAAGAGATGGTGGAACCGGAACAAGTTGTTATACTGGAGACATGCGAGATACTAGAGTTGTTATAGGATCATCTGTGTATGAATCTGCGTTTACTCGCCCTACAGAACCTTTGACTGCAATTACAAATACATACTTATTAGTTGGTGATTTACCATATATCAAAGATGAATCTACTAATAATTTTTCTATTCACGCTGGAACTTTCACTAATCAATCTGCCGCTTTACCTAGCAAATCTCCAATATCTTTATTTGATAATGGTGCATATTCAGAAGCAGATCATGGTGCGTCTGTATATTTTGATGGTACTGGTGATTACCTTGACGTTGGAAGCAGTGATATTGCTAATTTCGGAACTGGGGATTTTACCATTGAGTTTTGGGTCAATTCTACTGATTCAAACGCTTTAGGATCAGGTGCCTCAAACATAATTAACCCTCTTAGTTCAACAGGATCGGGATATTGGGGTTTGATGTTTCAAAATGGTAAATTGAGATGGAATAATTCATATAATGTGGCCAATCTCTGGGAAGTAAATGCCACTACTATCCTTACAGGCAGTTTTAATCACATCGCTGTGGTTAGGAATAGTGGTGCTTTTAGTATTTACTTTAACGGAGTATCTCAGAGTGCCGCTTCTGGAACATTTACAGATACCACAAATTATTCAGGCGATACGGGTGTACGCATTGGGTCTGGGAATGCAAATAATTTTGTTGGCACTTTAAGCGATTTAAGAATTGTATCTAGTGCCGTTTATACTACTAACTTCACACCACCAACCGCACCACTTACCGCTATCACAAACACGAAATTCTTACTCAATCCAGAAACATCTATTTCAGATTTGAGTCAATCAAGTGAGATAACATGCTTTGGTGATGCTGCAACATCTACAACTCAGGTAAAGTTTTCTGGAACAAAGTCAATTTATCTTGATGGTACTGGTGATTATTTAACTGTAAAAAGTTCTGCATCTATGGGAATTGGAACTGGTGATTTTACAATAGAATGTTGGTTTTATGCAACAGATGCAAGTCTTGATAGAGGTATTTGGGAAACTCGCACAGATGGCTACCCAAACCACTCAGATGGATTATCTCTTACTAGAATAACTGAAACGACATTTAGAGTATTTGGAACATCTCAGTTAATAGCGTCTAGTGCAACTACTATTACAAACAATTGGAATCACTTAGCTGTTGTAAGAAATAGCGGAACACTGGAATTCTTTGTTAATGGCGTTTCACAAGGCACTGCTTCTAATAGTACAAATATGAATTCTTCTCAACCAATAGCCATTGGCTCTGGTAGGTATACTACCAGTAATAGCACACCAACCCATGCTGTGAAAGGTTATATACAAGACTTTAGAGTATCTTCTATTGCAAGATATACCGCAAACTTTACCCCACCGACAGCAGAATTAGAGGGATAAATAGAACATGGCAATAAATTTTCTAATTATTTCAGTATTCACATATCATGTTAATCACTGATAAATACGTTATCAGGAGAGCTATATTATGGGAGCAATGAAATTACGCAGAGGTACCGATGCCGAACGCCAAACTATCATATTCGCAGAGGGCGAATTAATTTATGCCATTGATACTAAGAAATTATATGTCGGCGATGGCGTTACTGTAGGCGGTAACATAATAGATACCGCAGGCACTGGCGGCGAAGTAGGCGACGGATATACTGGTTCGCAAGGCGATATTGGGTATACTGGTTCAGCCGGTGCTACTGGATCTCCAGGCTTTGACGGTCAAGTTGGGCCAACTGGACTACAAGGAAATACTGGTAGCGGATTTACTGGTTCAATTGGAGAAGATGGTGCTCAAGGTATTATTGGTGCTCAGGGTATTATTGGTGCAGTAGGTATACAAGGCGAAACAGGACCACAGGGTAATATTGGATATAATGGCTCACAAGGTGATATTGGATATAGCGGCTCAATTGGCGACGCAGGTACACAAGGGATAGCAGGAGAATTTGCAGCATTAGGATACAGTGGATCAACAGGATATAATGGATCTGTAGGGTTTACTGGTTCATCTGGATATAATGGATCGCAAGGAGAAGTTGGATACAATGGATCTGTAGGATTTACTGGATCGCAAGGTGTTCAAGGGCATCGAGTTGATTCAGCTAGTATGGTTGGGATTAATTTAGTATTTACTAATACTGATGCTACAACATTTACTGTAACCAATGCCAAAGGATATACAGGATCGCAAGGCACAAAAGGTGACGTTGGATACGGGGGATCGCAAGGCTTTGTTGGCTCACGTGGTGATGTTGGATATAGTGGATCACAAGGCGATATTGGATACAGTGGATCGCAGGGTGATATTGGTATACAAGGCACAATTGGCAATACCGGTTACGGTGGATCAATTGGTGCTGTTGGTGTACAAGGTACAGATGGTGCTTATGCAGCTCAAGGTATACAAGGTGTTCAGGGCGCTGCAGGATTTATTGGTGCTGATGGAGCAACAGGCACCCAAGGTACAGACGGAGCATCTGTTGACAAAGGTTATGATGGATCAACTGGGTATACTGGGTCAATTGGTACTATAGGATATACTGGGTCAATTGGTACTATAGGATATGGTGGATCATTTGGACTTACTGGATTTACTGGATCTCAAGGCGCAACCGGAGCACAAGGCACAACCGGAGCACAAGGTACATTGGGCGGAACCGGTTATGATGGATCTATAGGAGCACTTGGATACAGCGGTTCACAAGGTGCAGTTGGACCAATTGGTTATAGCGGTTCAATTGGCGATGTTGGATACAGTGGGTCAATTGGATATAATGGATCTGTTGGGTTTACTGGTTCGACTGGGTCACAGGGTACTACAGGCGATGTTGGATACAGTGGGTCAATTGGTAATACTGGTATACAAGGCACAACTGGAACTCAAGGAACTATAGGTGATATTGGATACAGTGGCTCACAGGGAGATATTGGATACAGTGGCTCACAGGGTACTCAAGGCACACAAGGAACTATAGGTGATATTGGATACAGTGGCTCACAAGGGGATATTGGATACAGTGGCTCACAGGGTACTCAAGGCGCTCAAGGACACCAAGTAGCATCGGCTGCTATGTCAGGAGCCGATGCTGTATTTACTAATACTGATAGTTCAACATTTACTGTGTCTGATGCACGTGGTTATACAGGATCACAAGGCACAATCGGGCCAATTGGTTATAGCGGTTCAATTGGTGCAACTGGCTACGATGGGTCAATTGGTAATACTGGTGTACAAGGCACTGATGGAGCGGCAGCAAATATTGGTTACACAGGATCACAAGGCACTGATGGAGCGGCTGTTGACAGAGGGTATACTGGTTCACAAGGAACTACAGGATCACAAGGAACTACTGGTACAGGATATGACGGGTCAATTGGTGCAACTGGTTATAATGGATCGACTGGATATGATGGATCCGTTGGGTATACTGGCTCAGTAGGCAATACTGGTGTACAAGGTACAGATGGTGCAATTGGTGCTACTGGAGCACAAGGTGCTCAAGGACACCAAGTAGCATCAGCAGTTGTAAACAACGCCGACTTAGTATTTACTAACACCGATAGTTCAACATTTACTGTAACCAATGCAAAGGGATACACTGGATCCCAAGGAACTGCCGGAGCGGCAGCAAATATTG
>Ga0209632_10001290_pt1 | contig 25468 bp, 19 predicted proteins | sample COG_10_FD_184754 | JGI IMG/M metagenome (GOLD analysis project Ga0209632, IMG submission 184754) | Pelagic Microbial community sample from North Sea - COGITO 998_met_10 (SPAdes) (version 2) | ecosystem: Environmental > Aquatic > Marine > Neritic zone/Coastal water | place: Helgoland, sampling... | reverse complement strand
CTGGCGACAGTTACCCGTCGACAGATTAGCAATCTGCTCCATTACCACTCTGGCACCTCTCCTATTAAATGAACTTATGCAATAAAATTGCGGTTGCAAATGTAACTTTTCATTATTAAGAACGCAAGCTATTTTTTTACTTTTTTAAAGGAATTTTTGCTTATTCCGGATATTCAATACGTAAGTGATACATATTGGCCAACTTATGTTTTAAAACCTTTTTTATAGATTGAATTTCTTTTAGGGTAATTGTAGCGTTTAAAAACTGTTCGGTATCCATTTGCTTAGATACAATGGCATCTACAAAGTTATTTATTTTGGTGGAATTGGGGTCCTTTAAGCTTTTGGAAGCCGCCTCCACACTATCACACATCATTAGAATGGCGGTTTCCTTATTAAAGGGCTTTGGACCGCCGTAAGAAAAGTCCGAAGCTTCAAAGGTTAAATTACTTTCTACTTGCTTGTTGTAAAAATAATAAACCACACTACTCCCATGGTGCGTTCGTATAAAGTCAATGACTCGGTCAGGAAGGTTGTTCTTTTTGGCCAACTCAATCCCATCAATGACATGATTGATAATGATTTGCGCACTTTCTTTTGGCGATAATTCATCGTGTGGGTTAATGCCTGTCGATTGATTTTCTGTGAAATAGGTGGGGTTTACCATTTTACCAATGTCGTGATACAAGGCTCCTACCCTTACCAACATTGCATTGGCTCCAATTTCATTGGCTGCAGCTTCAGCTAGATTGGCAACATTTAAAGAATGGTGGAAGGTCCCTGGTGCTTTTTCTGATAATTCTTTTAATAGCTTAGAGTTTGTATCGGATAGCTCCAGTAAAGACACATCAGATACCAAACCAAATACTTTTTCATACACATAAATTAAAGGCTGTACAAATAGGGTCGCCAAGCCACAAAGGGCAAACAACAAAAAGGTTTCCCATTGTAAATTGTCAATACTTCCCTCATGGATGACATAAAACGCAAAATAAGATATTATATATATGAGCGTTATTTGCCCCACAGATATAAACAAGTTGGCACGTTTGTACAGCTCCGAAACCGTAAGAATCGTTACAATCCCTGCAATGATTTGTAAAAACATATATTCATAATTGTTGGCCACTACAAACCCCAACAGTAAAACCGTAATTACATGGGTAAACAACCCTAAACGTGCATCAAAAAATGCTTTTAAAATAAGGGGCAGAATACAAAGAGGAACCACATAAATATAAGAGGAGTTATAATTAACCACAAGAGTGGTTAGAAAAACCATTAAAACTATATTGAAAAATATAAAAGTGACCTTGGTATTATTATCAAAAACCTCGAGCCTGTATTTTTTCATAAATAACAACAGCATCAGTAATGCCAATGACACTAAGACCGTATAAGCCGAGAGGATCCAATAGTAATTTGAATCACTCAAAACTTGTGACTCATATTCAGACTCCAAAGATTTAAGGACATTATACTTATCACCTTGCACCACTTCTCCTTTAGAAATAATAAGCGTTTGCTTATCCACACGTCCTCTGACCAGTTTTAGTTGGCTCAACCGCTCTTCTACAGACGCTTGGGTGAGTATTTTATTTAACCGCACGTTTGGCTTCACTATATCAAAAAAGAGTGCTAAAAAACGTTGGCGGTAGGCCTCTATCCCTAGGGAGTTTACGGATGACTCTAGAAAAGACTTTAAATTGGTTTGAGGGAAAAAACTAACAAATGGTTTAAACCCATTTTGAGTCTTATTTACTAAAACAGAAATTTGCTGGTTTGAGTCGTAATCATAAGACGCCTCTAAAACCCCACTCTGATAAATTTGGTTGAGTATGTTTGAACCATTTTCATATAAGTCCGTTTTTAACTGGTCTTCTGGGAGTTCATAAAATAAGCGGCTAAATACAGAAGCATATTCCGTTTTAATACTGGCAAAAGCTAGGGTATCAACATCAAAAAAAACAGGAGATTGCTTGGTAATCTGCGCCTTTTCGGAGGTTATTTCTTCAACTGATTTTTTGATCGCAAAATCAAAAGGAGCATATAAGTTTTCCGATTGCCAGGGTTTTCCTTTTTCAAAGCTATACCTAAACGTTCCACTTTTTGGAAATAGATATACAATTACAAAAGTGGTCAAGATAAACAGAAACACCTTGTATACTAAGGAATGGTTTTTATGAAATAGGTTTATTAGATCTTTCATCAAGTCATATAGAAATTCAAAATTAGTTGACTTGTAGTGATAAAACGTTCAACTAATTGTAATATTATATTGGTAACAATACTCAAAAGTAATAAAAAGAAGTGCATTTTCTCTCTATATTAAGATAATCCTACTTTATATATCCTAAATTTTCGTTATTTTCGCAAGTATCATCTCTAAATAAACAACTATGAGTAAAGACGTTGTAATCGTGTCTGCAGCAAGAACGCCGATAGGTAGTTTTTTAGGAGCCCTTTCTACCGTTCCTGCCCCCAAATTAGGCGCCATTGCTATCAAAGGCGCTATGGAAAAAATCAATCTAGACCCCACACTTGTTGATGAAGTATTGATGGGTAATGTGGTTCAATCCGGCGCGGGTCAAGCCCCTGCAAGACAAGCTGCAATATATGCAGGGATCCCAGACTCTGTTCCTTGTACTACCGTTAACAAAGTATGTGCTTCAGGAATGAAAACCATTATGCAAGCAGCACAATCTATTGCCCTAGGCGATGCGGATATTATTGTGGCCGGCGGCATGGAAAATATGAGTTTAATTCCTCACTATTACAATGCGCGTACTGCTCAAAAATTTGGAGGCATTACTTTGGAAGATGGGATGCAAAAAGATGGATTAGTAGATGCATATGCCAACCAGTCTATGGGGATGTTTGCAGATGCCTGTGCAGAAAAACACAACTTTACTCGTGAGGCACAAGATGCCTTTGCGATGCAATCATACCAACGCGCAACAGAAGCATGGGCCGCTGGTAAATTTGATTCTGAAATTGTTCCGGTAGAAGTGCCACAGCGACGCGGCGAGCCAATTGTTGTAGATACCGATGAAGAACACACCAATGTACGTTTAGAAAAAATACCGAGTCTGCGTCCCGCTTTCACAAAAGAGGGAACGGTGACTGCCGCAAACGCTTCTACTATTAATGACGGTGCGGCGGCACTCGTGCTTATGAGCAAGGACAAAGCGGATGAATTAGGATTAAAACCTTTAGCAACCATAAAAGGATATGCCGATGCGGCTATGGAACCTAAATGGTTTACATTGGCACCCTCAAAAGCATTACCAAAAGCCCTAGGGAAAGCAAATATTGACATCTCTGATGTAGACTTTTTTGAATTCAATGAAGCCTTTTCAGTCGTAGGTCTTGCAAACACAAAACTACTAGGACTCGATGACTCTAATGTCAATGTAAACGGAGGGGCTGTTTCTTTGGGACACCCACTAGGCTGCTCTGGAGCTAGAATTATTGTAACTTTACTAAGTGTGTTAGAACAAAATAACGGAAAAATAGGAGCGGCTGCAATTTGCAATGGCGGCGGCGGTGCTTCGGCATTAATCCTTGAACGAAATATATAAGGAATGCAGTACGGCCTTTGCTACTTAAGCGTTGTTGCTTTAAGATTTGAAGCCACAGATACTAGTGAATTAGTTTCTCAAGTACTGTATGGCGACTGTTTTAAGGTTTTGGAGCGTCGTAAATCTTGGAGTCGAATTCGACTGGCTTTTGATACATATGAAGGCTGGATTGATAATAAACAATATGAGCTTATTGAAGAGTCTGACTATAAAAACCTTCAAAAAGAAACGCCATTACTGACTACTGATTTAGTCGATTTTATTAGCGATCACAACCAACAACTACACCCCATATTATTAGGCTCTTGCCTTAACGGACTCCCCTATCTAAAACACCACTTTGAAGGGGCTAAAGCAGAAGGAAGCTTAAATAAATCTAATATTGTTGACACCGCTTTACTTTACCTTAACACACCCTATTTATGGGGTGGAAAAACACCCTTTGGTATTGACTGCTCTGGGTTTACGCAAATGGTTTATAAGCTAAACGGCTTTAATATCCTTAGAGATGCTTCTCAGCAAGCCTCCCAAGGGGAAGCCCTTAGTTTTATTGAAGAAAGCACTGCTGGTGATTTAGCTTTTTTTGACAATAGTGAAGGGGTAATTACTCACGTGGGTATAATTATGGAAAACCATCGCATCATTCATGCGCACGGAAAGGTACGAATAGACCTGCTGGACCACAGTGGGATTTATAATGTAGACACACAAACGCACTCACACAAACTGCGAGTCATCAAAAAAATAGTATCATAAAAAAAGCCATTCAAAATTTGAATGGCTTTTTTTATGTGTAATTATTATTTTCTATTGTTTAGCCTCTAAAGAATCCGCTATCGCTTTATATTCCTTATATTTTTCAGAATCACCTACTGCACTATAAATATTCGATAATGTTTTGGCTGCTTGTAAATTATCTGGGGAAGCCTCAATCGCACTCTTCAAGTAAGGAATCGCCTCCAAATACATTTGCTTACGCTTTTCTTTTAATTGATCGTATTTAAGATCGTCTGCTCTAGAGGATCCCAAGTTATTCATCTTGTCTAAAATAGTCTGTTCTTGGCCTAATATCAAGGCTGATAAGTTAATATAGGCATTTGTGTAGTCTGACTGTAGTTCAATAGCACGTAGATAGTATTTTTTAGAATTTTCAAAATCACCTGCATCAGATGAAATTACTCCCAGGTTATATTGTAATTCAGCATTATTAGGGTCTTTTTCAATCGCTAGTTCTAATAACTCTTTGAATTTAATTGTATTTCCCATCTTATAATACACGTTGGCTTCTGTTAATAGTAGATCTAAATTATCTGGATCTTCAAGTCTCGCAATAGCCATGGCCTCTAATGCTCTTTCATTATCATCATTTTGCACATAAATTAATGCGATATTTTTAATGATTTCTGGAAATTTAGAGGAAGTTAATTCTTCAACTGGATTGGCATGTGTACCAGCCTTGACCGAAATACTCATAAGCGTCTCGCTGTTAAAAGATTCTTGTTTATTGGTTTTCAAATTAGTAGCATAAAACACTTTTTCAATCCCTGTAAACTCAAGGGCTCGTAAGGTTTCATATATACTAAGTGAACGGTCGTACTGCTTAGCGTTAACCGCTGTAGAAGCTGCATAGTATAAATAAATTGTATCGGAAGGGGATATATTATAAGCGGATTCAAAATAATTTGAAGAGGCGATAAAGTCATTTTTATCTAAAAGCAAACTCCCTGTATTTACTAGATGTGCACGTAATTGTTGCTGTTGTATTTGCAATTCTTTAGCATCAGCAGGATTTGTTACATATTCCAAAGCGGCAATCGCTTTTTTTAGATTTTCAAAGTCGGCTTTAATTGACATATCCGGCTCACGCTTGGAGTAAAAGATACTTCTGCTTAGATAATACTGGCTTTTGTACTTGTCTTCCATAGACACTAGAAAGGCCTCTGCAGCGTCAAGTGCAATTCCTGCCTTCTCAAAATCTCCTTTTGCCAAGGCTTTTTTAGCCGTTTTTAGTTCTTTTTTTTGTGCAACAGCAGAAAAACCTAAGGTTAATGCCAATGCGAATACAATATACTTTTTCATCATAATTAAGTTTATTTTTTTATTCTTCTTCCTGTGTATCAGTGGTAGTTTCATCTGTTTGAGTGGCGTTGATTTCGCCAGCATCTTCATCTGTTTGCTCTAAAGCTTCATCCATTTCTTCTTCGTCTTCACGCATTACTTTTGCGACTGCAGCGATCGAATCATTCCCTTTAAGATTGATTAAGCGAACTCCTTGTGTTGCACGTCCCATCACTCTTAAATCTTCCACCGCTAATCGGATAGCAACTCCTGATTTATTAATAATCATTAGATCATCTTCATCCGTCACATTTTTGATCGATACTAAATTTCCAGTTTTATCTGTAATTGAAATAGTTTTAACTCCTTTACCTCCTCTATTTGTGATTCGGTAATCTTCCAAGCTGGAGCGTTTTCCATACCCATTTTCAGAAACAACCAAAATATTACTCTCCATATCATCCACAGCAATCATGCCAATAACCTCATCGGCTTCATGTGCAAGGGTAATCCCTCTAACCCCGGATGCACCACGACCCATTGGTCGCGTTTTGGCTTCTTCGAAACGAATGGCTTTACCAGATTTTAAGGCTAAAACGACTTGACTTTCTCCCGTTGTTAATTTAGCTTCTAGTAATTCATCGTCTTCCTTAATGGTAATGGCATTAATCCCATTGGTTCTTGGACGAGAATATTGCTCTAAAGAGGTCTTTTTAACCTGTCCTTTTTTAGTTGCCATGATGACATACTGAGAATTAATATAGTCTTCGTCTTTAAGGTCTTGAGTACAAATAAAAGCCTTAACCTTGTCGTCTTGCTCAATATTTATCAAGTTTTGGATGGCGCGACCCTTAGAGGTTTTACTGCCTTCTGGAATCTCGTAAACACGCATCCAGAAACATTTTCCTTTTTGAGTGAAAAATAACATATATTGATGGTTTGTTCCCACAAATAAATTTTCTAAGAAATCTTCATTTCTAGTGGTTGATGCTTTTTGTCCAACTCCGCCTCTATTTTGAGTTCTATATTCAGTTAAAGAAGTTCGTTTTATATAGCCTGCATGAGAGATTGTAATAACCACCTGCTCATTAGGAATCATATCTTCAATAGATAAATCACCTCCAGCATATTCAATCACTGAACGACGCTCATCTCCGTATTTTTCTTTAACAACAGCCAGTTCTTCTTTAATGATGAGCATACGACGTTCTTTTTTATCAAGAATATCTTTCAACTCGTCAATAGTTTTCATGATATCGTCATATTCACCGCGTAGCTTATCTTGTTCTAGACCCGTTAACTGTCTTAATCTCATTTCAACAATCGCTTTGGATTGAATCTCAGTAAGCTTAAAACGTTCTATTAATTTTTCACGAGCCTGCTCTGCATTAGAACAGCCTCTAATAATGGCAATAACCTCATCGATATTATCAGACGCAATAATTAGACCCTCTAATATGTGGGCGCGTTCTTCTGCTTTTTTTAGTTCGTAAGTTGTACGTCGCACAACAACAACGTGACGGTGTTCTACAAAATGATGAATCATATCCTTAAGATTCAACATTTCTGGACGCCCGTTAACCAATGCAATGTTATTTACACTAAAAGAAGACTGAAGTGCCGTATATTTATAAAGTTTATTTAAAACAATGTTAGGAATGGCGTCTTTTTTCAGAACGTAAACAATACGCATTCCGTTTCTATCGGATTCATCACGAATCGTAGAAATACCTTCCATTTTCTTATCATTAACCAAGTCAGCAGTCTTTTTAATCATGTCTGCCTTGTTAACTTGGTAAGGGATTTCAGTCACAATAATACATTCACGGCCATTGACATCTTCAATATTTGCTTTGGCACGAATAACCACACGGCCACGACCTGTTTTAAAAGCTTCTCTTACGCCATCGTATCCGTATATAGTTCCTCCAGTTGGAAAATCCGGTGCTTTGACATGCGTAATCAATTCATCAATATCAATATCTTTGTTATCAATGTAAGCTGTAATTCCATCCACAACCTCAGAGAGGTTATGTGGCGGCATATTAGTAGCCATTCCTACCGCAATACCAGAAGCTCCGTTTACTAATAACCCTGGAATACGTGTTGGCAATACCGTTGGTTCTAAAAGTGTGTCATCAAAGTTTAATTTATGATCTACAGTATCCTTGTCTATATCTGCAAGCATATCTTCCGATATTTTTCGCATTCTAGCTTCTGTATAACGCATGGCTGCTGGACTGTCTCCATCAATAGAACCAAAATTCCCTTGACCATCCACCAACATATAACGCAGACTCCATTCTTGAGCCATACGAACCATTGCATCATAAACAGAGGTATCTCCATGGGGGTGATACTTTCCTAATACTTCTCCAACAATTCTTGCCGATTTTTTGTGAGCAGTGTTAGCTCTAACTCCTAGTTCATGCATTCCAAATAAGACCCTGCGATGCACAGGCTTAAGTCCATCTCTTACATCCGGAAGTGCTCGAGAGACAATAACCGACATCGAATAATCGATGTAAGCGGACTTCATTTCATCTTCAATATTAATTGGAATTATCTTTTCACCTTCTATCATTTTTAAGCTGTATTTTCGTTCGTAATATAACCAAGCCAATATACTACTTTTCAAATTATTATTAGACTAATTAAAATGGGTTTTTTAGCTCTATTTATCAACAATTTAAAGGGGTGAATTCGTTAACAAATAGAGGCTTTAAAATTTTGATTTTAATTAGTTTTTTGTATCATTTGTATATATGAAAAATAAATTGGGAATAGTTCTTGATATACTCCCAATGAATATGTAAATTTAACAACAGATTTTTTTATGGATGATAATTTTTCCCCCAGAGTTAAGGATGTTATTTCTTTTAGCAAAGAAGAAGCACTTCGTCTTGGCCATGATTTTATTGGTACTGAACACCTTATGCTTGGTCTTTTAAGAGATGGTAATGGGAAGGCTATAGATATTTTAAACTCATTAGATGTTGACTTAAGTCATTTGCGTAGAAAGGTGGAGATTTTAAGTCCTGCCAATCCAAACATGATGATCACTTCAAATGAGAAGAAAAATCTTCACCTCACGCGTCAGGCGGAACGCGCACTAAAAACAACTTTTTTAGAAGCTAAACTATTTCAAAGTAAATCGATAAATACCGCGCATTTACTTTTATGTGTTTTAAGAAACGAAAACGACCCTACTACAAAACTTTTAAATAAAATGAAAGTAGATTACGATAGTGTCAAAGAACAATTTAAATATATGATTACAAACGACGATGAATTTATAGACAGCCCTAAAGCAGAGTCTTTTCCAAGTGATGACACATCCAAGGATGAGAACAAAGACAGTTCTTTTGGACAAACAACAAGTCAAAAGGGTTCCAACAAATCAAAAACCCCCGTTCTAGATAATTTCGGAAGAGATCTTACAGCGATGGCGGAACAAGGAAAACTTGACCCCGTAGTTGGACGTGAAAAAGAAATCCAGCGCGTATCTCAAATATTAAGTCGACGAAAGAAAAACAATCCACTCCTTATTGGAGAGCCAGGAGTCGGCAAATCAGCTATTGCAGAAGGCTTAGCAATACGAATTATAAAGCGTAAAGTATCCCGTATTCTTTTCAATAAACGAGTGGTCACATTGGATTTAGCCAGTATTGTTGCAGGCACAAAATACCGTGGACAATTTGAAGAACGCATCAAGGCAGTAATGAACGAGTTGGAAAAAAATGACGATATCATTTTGTTTATTGATGAAATACATACCATTGTAGGGGCCGGTGGTGCTACAGGAAGTCTAGATGCTTCTAATATGTTTAAGCCCGCTCTTGCACGCGGAGAACTGCAATGTGTAGGGGCCACTACTCTTGATGAATACAGACAACACATTGAAAAGGATGGCGCTTTAGAACGTCGTTTTCAAAAGGTAATTGTGGAACCAACTTCTGTTAGTGAAACTATTGAAATTTTAAATAACATAAAAAACAAATATGAAGAGCATCATAATGTAGAGTATACGCAGGAGGCCATTGAGGCTTGTGTTAAGCTAACCAATCGCTACATGACCGATCGTTTTTTACCAGACAAAGCAATTGACGCCTTAGACGAAGCAGGTTCAAGGGTGCATATAACTAATATTGATGTGCCTGATCAAATCGTTGAATTAGAAGCACAGCTTGAAGAAGTAAAAGCAACTAAAACATCTGTTGTTAAAAAACAAAAATACGAGGAAGCTGCCAAGCTAAGAGATGACGAAAAACGTTTAGAAAAAAGTCTTGCTGACGCCCAAGAAAAGTGGGAAGCAGAATCAAAACTAAACCGAATTGTGGTCTCTGAAAGTGACGTATCTGAGGTGGTTTCAATGATGACCAGCATTCCCGTAAACCGAATTGCACAAAAAGAAAGTCATAAACTATCCAAACTTCCTGAACTTATAAATGGAAAAGTAATTGGCCAAGACGAAGCGGTTTCAAAGGTTGTGAAAGCGATTCAGAGGAATCGTGCCGGACTTAAAGATCCTAATAAGCCAATTGGGTCGTTTATATTTTTAGGGCAAACAGGGGTTGGTAAAACACAACTTGCCAAAGTACTTGCTAAAGAATTATTTGACAGTGAAGAAGCGCTTGTGAGAATTGACATGAGCGAATACATGGAAAAATTTGCCATTTCAAGATTGGTTGGAGCCCCTCCTGGTTATGTAGGCTATGAAGAAGGAGGACAACTGACCGAAAAAATACGACGCAAACCCTATGCTGTGGTTCTTTTGGATGAAATAGAAAAAGCACATCCAGATGTTTTTAACATGTTACTTCAAGTATTAGATGATGGATTTTTAACAGATAGCTTGGGTCGGAAAATTGATTTTAGCAACACCATTATCATAATGACTTCCAATATTGGAGCTCGTAAACTAAAAGATTTTGGTTCAGGAGTTGGTTTTGGAACTTCAGCTCAAAAATCTCAAGAAAGCTCAAACGCAAGAAGTGTAATAGAAAATGCTCTTAAGAAAGCATTTGCTCCAGAATTTTTGAATAGAATTGATGACGTAGTTGTATTTAATAATCTTGAAAAAGAAGACATCGATAAAATTATTGACATTGAACTTAGTAAGTTACTGGAACGTGTTTCAGAGTTAGGGTACACCCTTAAACTAAGTAAAAAGGCCAAAAGCTTTATTGCTGAAAAAGGATTTGACAAGCAGTATGGCGCACGTCCGCTAAAACGAGCTATTCAAAAATATGTTGAAGACGCCTTAGCTGAGGAGATTATAAAATCCAATGTTCACGAAGGAGATGTTATTAATTTAGATATTGGCAAGGACGACACCAAATTAGAAATTAAAATTACTTCTCCTAAAAAGCAGGAAGAATCTTAAGAACTAAAAAAGCCTCACAATGTGAGGCTTTTTTTATGGAACTAGTTAAAAAGTAATTCACTTTCAAGTTCTGTGTTTTGAATAAATTTTATAGACTTTTCAATATCGTTATGAAGGACCCTATCCTCAGTAACTTTTGGGATTTCTAATCTAAAGCTTGAAATAAAACTTTCTAAAAATGGAGATGTATGTTTTTCTCTAAAAAATAAAGCCTGAGATGCATTGAGTAATTCGATCGCTAAAATGCGCTCTACGTTTTCTATAAGTTGATGTGCTTGTACCGCAGCATTAGCTCCCATACTAACGTGATCTTCTTGACCATTTGAAGAAACAATAGAATCCACACTCGCAGGTGTTGCCAATTGCTTGTTTGCACTCACAATACTTGCAGCCGTATACTGAGGAATCATAAACCCAGAATTTAAGCCTGACTTATCTACCAGAAAGGAAGGCAAATCCCTTAAGCCTGAAACCAATTGATAGGTTCTTCTTTCGGAAATATTTCCAATTTCGGCCATCGCTATTTTAAGGAAATCAAAACCAAATGCTAATGGCTGACCGTGAAAATTTCCACCAGAAATAATTTTATCTTCATTTATAAAAATATTAGGATTATCAGTGACCGCATTTATTTCGGTCACAAAAGTATTTTTAACAAATGACAAGGTGTCTTTTGTGGCACCATGAACTTGAGGCATGCATCGAAAGGAATATGGATCTTGTACATGTTTTTTTGGCTGAAGCATTAATTCACTCCCCTCCAAAAAACTGCGGAGGCGTTCGGCTGTTTTAATCTGTCCATTATGAGGGCGTACTAAATGTACTAAGGGGTCAAATGGCTCAAGTCGGCCATCAAAAGCATCCAAAGATAGACTTCCAATAAGATCTGCCATATAACTTAGTTTATATGATTTTAGCAAACAATGAATCCCATAAGCAGTCATAAATTGAGTTCCATTTAATAATGCCAGTCCCTCTTTAGACTGTAGCGTTATGGAGTGCCAACCAAATTTATCTAATACTTCTGAGGTAGGTAACTTTTTACCTTCATACCAAACTAAGCCCTCACCCAATAGAGGCAATGCTAGATGTGCTAGTGGCGCTAGATCTCCTGAGGCACCTAAAGAGCCTTGGGTATAAATAACAGGTAAAATATCATTGTTATAAAATGCCACTAAGCGTTCTACAGTTTCAAGGTGAACCCCACTATGGCCATAACTAAGTGATCTTATTTTTAATAGCAACATTAACTTCACAATTGACTCCGGAACAAACTCACCTGTTCCACAGGCGTGAGAACGCACTAAGTTTGCTTGTAATTTTGTAAGATTTTCCGAGTCAATCCTAACATCATACAAAGAACCAAAGCCCGTATTAATGCCATAGATAGGATCTACTGTTGTTGCTATTTTTTCATCTAAATAGTTTCTACAGCTAACAATTTTTTGTTTAACTTCTTCTGAGAGTTTAATTTTAAGCTCTTCATAAATAATGTTTTTAAGAGTGGATAGGCTAAAAGAGTTGGAGCTAAGAGTATACATTTATATAATTTAATATTTTGCCAAAATTGAACATTTCGTAATAAATATGCAAATATTTGTTAATTTATTATTTTAATCAAAATATTATACTAATTTTATTGTGAATCTACTTATAAATAGCTATGAAAACAATCGCCCCTTTTGTCTTAGCACTCCTAGTGTTGGGAGCCTGCTCAAAACCTATAAAAGACTACGCAATCCTCTCAGGTAAAATTTCCAATCCAAACACATCAGACTCCTTAACCATTAGCAACCTAGATGGATACTCAAAAGTTATCAAAGTTAACAAAGACGGCACCTTTAGAGATACACTTAAAGTTAAAGTAGGGGTATATCGTTTTTTTGATGGTAACGAATATGGAAAGGTTTTCTTAAAAAACAACAACTCAACGTCATTCACCTTAGACACCAATGCTTTTGATGAAACATTAAGGTTTGAAGGAGATGCTGCTGCTGAAAATGATTTTATGATTAAAACCACACTACTCATAGAAAAACACCTACATCTAGAAGAATTAATCGAAAAAAGTGAAAACGCACTTAACACTAGACTGGAAGGACTAAGACTAGACTACCAAGATATGAAACGCCAACATCCTGATTTAGATTCTATTTATTTTAAAACTCAAGACGCGGAATTTGAGGCTGATGTAAATATGTATGCAAATTTTACTAAAAATGAAATTGAACTGTACACGCTCTTAGCAAAAGGAACAGAATCCCCAAGCTTTTCAAATTATGAAAACTACAACGGAAGCAAAAGCTCATTAAGTGATTTTAAAGGAAAATATGTTTACATTGATATATGGGCAACATGGTGCGGGCCTTGCAAGGCTGAAATTCCCTCACTTAAAAAACTAGAGTCAAAATACGAAACAAAAAACATTGAATTTGTGAGTATTTCTGTCGACGACGCCCGTCAAAGCGGATCAATGGAGCAAGCAAATAATGATTGGAGAACGATGGTGAATGACAAACAGCTGACAGGCACTCAATTGTTTTCAGGAAACGGCTGGCAAGCAGACTTTATCAAAGACTATAAGATTCAATTTATTCCTCGATTTATATTGATAGATCCGGATGGGAATATTATCAACCCGAAAGCACCTAGGCCCTCCAGCAACGAGCTGGTAGAATTATTTGATGAAATTGGAATTTAAATTAAATGAACTCACTAAGCTGAAGCTCGTTGATCCCTTCGTGAGAAGCATGAGCCACTACCTTTCCATTTTTTACAACCAATAACTGGGGCGATTGATGAACCACTTCAAAGTGGTCTGCAATCTCATTAGAAATTTCTCTGTAGTTTAATAGATCTAAATAATGAGCTACAAACTCGTCTGAAGAATATGTGAAGTGGGCTGTAAAATCTGCTAACACAAAACGACTTATGCTACATCGGGTAGAATGCTTAAAAATTAATTGAGGGCGCTTAAAAGAATCGGCTATTAAAGCCTCTAAGTGTGCCTTAGACTCAATAGCGATACCCGGCCATGTTGACTTATTTTCTGATTTAAACATTGAATCGAAAATTCCCATATATTTAGTGTTTTTGTTATGAAATGACTGAAGGCTGATGAGGGTTTGTATGAAGTTCAAAGCTATAAAATAAAACTGAAATAAGGGATATTGACTTGATTAATTTATCTAAACAAATAATTGACACATAACAGCGATTATAATCAAACAAAAACTGTAACAATTTCTAGTTATGAAAGTCTTGTGAGTGTTAGTTCAATGGTTAGTTAAACAAAAGCAATGTCAAGTCTTTATACAAGACAAGCATTGCTTTTATCATTTAATTGATTTACTAAACTCAAAGTCACTAGATTTAATTCCTAACGCAGTGCCAACAGCTACTATTAAATTATAAACATTACTATATCAAGGTATATTATTTGATAACTCTTTGCTATGAAATACAAATTTTGCTTAGTTTTGAACTCTGATGAAAAAGTCTGTTAACATATTAAATAAAAAAGCACGATTTACGTATGACCTCTTAGATTCATATGTAGCGGGTATTGTACTCACAGGAACGGAAATAAAATCCATTCGCGAGAGCAAGGCTTCTATTACAGAAAGTTTTTGTGAATTTAATTTAAGAGGGGAGCTTTTTGTGATAAACATGACCATTCAAGAATATGACTTTGGAAATCACTATAACCATGCACCCAAAGCTGAACGAAAGCTGTTGCTCAACAAAAAGGAACTCAAAAAACTTGAAAAAGAAGTAAAAAATTCTGGGCTTACCATCGTTCCCTTAAAGCTATTTATAAACGACAAGGGGTTTGCCAAATTAAGAATTTCTTTAGCAAAAGGAAAGAAACTTTATGACAAGCGGGAAACCATAAAAGACCGTGACAACAAACGCGACTTAGACCGAGTGAAAAAGAATTTTAGGTAACTCTTAAATATTTGTATATTGTATTTAATAAATTGAATTTATTTGCTACAAAACTCCATCTAAATCGTTTGTCTAATAAAACCCTAATAATGCTCAACCAAATACGTTTTATATTATTTTTATTCATTACTTCTGTATCTGTTTCCGCTCAACTTAAAGGCACTATTATAGATGTTGAAAATCAACCCATCCCCTACGTTAATATATACCTTGAAAACTCCTACACAGGAAGTACCTCCAATGATAATGGGGATTATGTGTTAGCACTATCAAAACCGGGGACTTACACTGTTGTATTTCAGTATTTGGGATTTAAGACGCAAACTAAAACCCTTGAAATTAAGGAATTCCCTTTTACTTTGGACGTCACTTTGTTGGAGGAAAACATATCCTTAAATGAAGTGGTTATTGATGCCAGTGAAAACCCTGCAAATAGAATTGTACGAGCGGCCATTAAAAACCGAAAAAATCAATTGGAAAAAATTAATTCATTTGCTGCCGACTTTTACTCCAAAGGCCTTATTCGCATCGATAGCCTACCAGAAAAATTTATGGGGCAAGAGATTAAGGCTGATTTTGGCTTGGACTCTACCCGTTCTGGAATTATCTATTTATCAGAAACGATTTCTAAAATAAAATATCAGAAACCAGACAAGCTTACAGAAAAAATAATTGCTTCAAAAGTAAGTGGAGACTCAAACGGGTTTAGCTTTAATAATGCGATTGATGTTGATTATAATTTTTATAATAATACCGTTGAAATTAATTCAGAGATCATCTCACCTATCGCAGAGTATGCTTTTAATTACTACCGCTACAATCTTGAAGGCGTTTTTTATGATGATCGCGGCAATTTGATAAATAAAATTAAAGTGATTCCACGTCGTAAAAATGACCCTGTTTTTTCAGGGAGCATTTACATTGTTGAAGATCAATGGGCATTGTTTGGATTAGAGCTACAGGTAAATGGCAGTCAAATTCAAACACCAATTGCGGATTCAATTACTATTAAACAAAACTTATCCTATGACGAAAATGAAAATCACTGGATTATTCGATCTCAAACGATTGGATTTGAATTTGGGTTTTTAGGGTTTAATGGGGACGGAAGTTTTGTGGCTAATTACTCTAATTACACTTTAAATCCTAGGTTTGAAAGCGACGTATTTTCAAATGAAATTTTAGTCTTTGAAGGCGAAGCAAATAAAAAAGATTCTACTTATTGGAATACCCTTAGACCAGTCCCACTAACGGATGAAGAGCTCAAGGACTATATCAAGAAAGACAGCATACAAACACTTAAAGCATCCAAAACATACCGTGATTCGGTAGACCTTGAAAATAATAAATTTAGATTTGGAAACTTGTTGTCAGGATACAGCTATGATCGATCTTTTCAAAACAAAAGCCTAAGAATTAGCAGTCCATTATCGGGAATAAGCCTAAACACAGTACAAGGCTACAATTCAAATTTAAAATTAGATTACACAAAGCGCTATGATGAATTTAAAAACTATCTTTCAATTGGTGGCTTATTAAATTACAGTTTTGATACCGAAAAAATGAGAGGCAACCTAGGGGCTGTATATAAGTTTAATAACACTGATGACCTCACTGTTGGACTTTTTGCAGAAATAAACGTGAAGCAATTTAACACTCCCAACCCTATCTCTAATCTTGTAAACTCCATTAGTACATTATTTTTTGAGGATAATTATATGAAGCTATATGAAAGTCGTTTTGTAGGAGCGATGTACAGCCAAGAGTTATTTAATGGGTTTAGAATTAAGAGTACACTAATTTTTGCAGACCGCAGAGCATTATTCAACATCAGTGAATACACGCCAGCTGAAGGCGAAAATACGTCCTATACTAGTAACAACCCCATAGACCCCTTAAATTATGATACGGCGCCTTTTGAAAATCATAAAATTATTAAGTTTAAACTAGATGGCTCCATTCGATTTGGACAAAAATACCTCAGCTATCCAGGAAGTAAGTTTAATCTCTCCAACTCCAAATACCCAAAACTGAACTTTCGTTTTGAAAAAGGAATGAGCGCGAGTAATTCCGATTATAATTTTGAGCATTTGTCTGTTAATTTAAATCAAAGTTTAGAACTTGAAAACAAAGGAAGCCTTAGCTATTCTGTAGTCGCTGGAACCTTTTTTAACAACTCCAAACCAGCCTTTATGGACTTTAAGCACTTTGACGGAAATCAAACCCATATAAATCTGAATTCAGATTCATTAACGTCTTTTAAAAACCTAGCTTACTATGATTTTAGCACCTCCGAAAACTATACGGAGTACCATTTAGAACATAATTTTAATGGGTTCTTACTAGGAAAAATTCCTTTGATTAATAAACTAAATTATAATTTAATTGTTGGGCTACACGGATTTTCAACAAAAAATCAAAAACCCTACAAGGAATTTAGCTTAGGAATTGATAATATTGGCTGGGGAAAGTATCGCTTACTAAGAATTGACTATGTAAGATCTTACAAATCTGAATTTGTAAACGATGCTTTCTTATTTGGGATTAGTTTCTAATTCTTATTTTCTAAAAGTGGAACAAACTTAAAGTTCCCTAGCTCCTGTTTTTCAAATTCTTTGGCACCTTTTCGAATATAAAGTGTCATTATTTGATCTACATCCCCTACGGGAATTACCAACCTACCTCCTATTTTTAATTGAGAGAGTAATGGTTTTGGAACAAAAGGCGCCCCAGCAGTTACAATAATACGATCAAAAGGAGCATCTTCTTTAAGTCCTATATAGCCGTCCCCAAAAATTAAACGTTTTGCCACATACCCTATTTTTGGTAAAAACTGACTGGTCTTCTTAAACAATTCTAGCTGGCGTTCAATACTATACACTTGCGCACCCAACAAACATAGCACCGCTGTTTGATAGCCACTCCCCGTACCAATTTCAAGTGTTTTATGATCTGGCTGCACCTGTAGCAACTCCGATTGGAATGCGACGGTGTACGGCTGTGAAATGGTTTGACTGGCGGCAATTGGAAAGGCTTTATCTTGGTAGGCATGATCCAAAAAACCAGAATCCATAAAAAGGTGTCTAGGAATAGAACCAATAGCCTCTAAAACAGCAGTGTTCTCAATTCCTTTTTCTACCAGAGTCGCTACCAATTGCTTGCGTAAGCCTTTGTGTTTAAATGTATCTTTCAAATTCTAAAATCCGCTGAAGAAAATCTTCAGATTTATAAAGTAAAGATAGAATAAATAGCTAGATATTTCTAATTAATAGAAAGTTTTAGAAATGGTATAGTGAGCTATTAATTGTTATTTATTTTTCTTGAGCTTATACAATCATCTAAGCCTAGTAATCTCTAGTTGAGCCTGTCCAAGTCCAATATTTGTATTTGCAGCATTTGTAATTATACCTTCTCGTCTCGCCTGTAGCCGAACAGTATCTCCAGCATTTAGTTGGAATACACTCGTACTAGAAATTACAGCCTGATTTACAGTAGACCAATTCCTTACGTAAGAAGAACCATACCCACCCAGCACTCCTCCTGCATTTATTTGTGAAATGGTTGTCGTTCTTTCTCCCGTAGCGCTAATCACGGCTGAATAATTCACCTGATAGGTTCCCGCAGTATTAATTAAAAAACCAGTTCCATCAATTGATACATCTGAAATAAACTCATTAAAAGTTAAAGTACCTAAAGCCTTATCAGACATCGTTGTACTGGAATTAAAATTAACTAACCCCGAATTAGTAATCTTTGCCGTTGCTCCCACATCAGGTGACACAATAACTACCCAGTCGAGTCCATTCCAAATTTTTACAGTGTTTGTAGTGTTATCAATCCACGTGTCTGCTTCGAGCGGACTTGCTGGTGCTGTTAAACTCGTTGTGACTTGATTATTATGAACATCAACAAAACTTCCTTTCTTATCAATAGCCTTAACGATTTGCGCCTGCAACTGAAAACACAGCAAACACATTACTAGCGCAACTAAATGACGTTTGTATTGATGTAAAATAAAGATTCTATTCATTATCATAAATTTAAATACCGATTTTAAACAACTCTATTCACTAAGGATCAGTATCTAAAACAAGGGCTCCAAGAGCATAACTATTAATTAAGCATAAGCTACTTTTTTTTGTAAAAAAACAGCTATGGCATTATACTGATTATTGATTTTAACCAACTTGACACAACTTGACACAACTTGGTTTCATTTGTAGAATTGTTTGAAAATTACTTAATGTTTTGTACTTCAACAATATCCCCTAAATACATTGGCAAATCTGGAACAGAATAAGTAATTGTCACTGTGTTTGCAGTAGCTACAAAGTCAACCCCTGAGTGAGCTATTAATTGTTGTTTTTTTTCTTGAGCTTATACAATCATCTAAGCCTAGTAATCTCTAGTTGAGCAGCTCCAATATTTGTATTTGCAGGATTTGTAATTACACCTTCTCGTCTCGCCTGTAGCCGAACAGTATCTCCAGCATTTAATTGGAATACACTCGTACTAGAAATCACAGCCTGATTTACAGAAGACTCATTTCTTATGTAAGAAAAACTATACCCACCCTTCACTCCTCCTGCATTTATTTGTGAAATGGTTGAAACTCTTTTTCCCGTAGAGACAATTACGGCTGAATAATTCACCTGATAGGTTCCCGCTGTATTAATTAAAAAACCAGTTCCATCAATTGATACATCTGAGTTAAACTCATTAAAAGTTAAAGTTCCTAAAGCCTTATCAGACATCGTTGTACTGGAATTCAAATTAACTAACCCCGAATTAGTAATCTTTGCCGTTGCTCCCACATCGGGTGACACAATAACTGGTACGGAAATCTCTACCCAGTCGAGTCCATTCCAAATTTTTATAGTTTTTGTAGTGGTATCAATCCACATGTCTGCTTCGAGCGGACTTACTGGTGCTGTTAAACTCGTTGTGACTTGATTATTAAGAACATCAACAAGACTTCCTTTGTTGTCAATAGCCTTAACGATTTGCGCCTGTAACTGAAGACACAGCAAACACATTACTAGCGCAACTAAATGACGTTTATATTGATGTAAAATAAAGATTCTATTCATTACTATAAATTTAAATACCGATTTTAAACAACTGTATTCACTAAGAATAAGCATCTAAAATAAGGGCAGCAAGAGCATAACTCTTAATTAAGCTAAGCTACTTTTTTTGTAAAAAAGCAGCTATGGCATTATACTGATTATTTATTTTAACCAACTTGACCCAACTTGGGTTCATTTGTAAAATAATTTGAGAATTACTTAATGTATTGTATTTCAACAACATCACCTGTATACATTGGCAAATCTGAAGCAGAATAAGTAATTGTCACTGTGTTTGCAGTAGCTACAAAGTCAACACCTGTACGTAACTTAGCCCCGTTTCTGTAAACAAATAGTTTAGCAAATGTAGTTCCAGCTGCTAAAACAGGCAAGCCTGTTACTGTTATAGCCACATCTGCACTAGCATCGGCACCTTGAGTGTGTACAATTCTAATACCACTTACCAAATCGGAAGCTTGTAGTTTTTTAATAGCACCTGTTAGTTCATCACGAACTAATAATGTCCAACCGGATCCTGTACCATGATCAGATTGGTCGGTCGCATTGGCTGAAGGCGCTAAAGAAGCAGTGTCTACTAATTCAATGCCATCTAAAGCAAAAGCATTACCGTCGACGTCAATATAGGTGTCATCAGATAACGCCCCGCCTAATTGCCATGTCGTGGTTGTGGCGCTGCCCGCAGTCGTAGATGTAATTGAGGTAATCCCGTTGTTGGTTTGCAGATACTTTATAGTACCCTTGTTGTCAATTAACTTCACAGAAACCCCGTCTCCAGCATCTTTTACAAGACCTGCATCTGTGGTTGAAGTTGTTTGAGCTTGAGTGGCAAGTCCTGCCACCATCATCAGAGTGAAAATACTCTTTTTTACATAATTGTTTTTCATAATTTTAATTTTAAAGATTTGGTTGTTATTATTATTTGAGGTTATTAGTTACTAAATTGTACAATTCGTATTTCATCCCCTGTATAGCAGACTGCTTCAGGCTCCAACTCTACTGTATTAAAATTTGATACAGAAAACCCAATACGGATGCCATTACGGTACACATTAACTTTACTTGGAGATGCTATTGGTAAAGGCGTTAAAAACTGACTTTGACCATCAGTCGCCGCAATCGTTAATGTCACTTGTTCTTGAAAAAGATTTCCAACTGCTGTTCGAGTTATGACACCCGAATTATTATTGACGAGCATCATATCATTATTTATGGTGCTTGCACTTTCTGGCAATCCTGTGATAGAAATTGTATTAACTACGTCTGTATTAATGGTTGTCGGCTCATCTAAAGTTCCACCTAATTTTAGGACTGCATTTTCGTTGATATTAAGTCCGTTGGTCGCGACAATAGCATCTAATGAATTAAAATCTAACCATACAGATCCGTTATAAACCTGTATACAGTCACAGAACTCATTCCAAACTTGATCTCCTTTTAATGGGGTTGGGAATTTGATACTTCTATCTGAATCGTCATTGGCTACTATAAGTGAAAATTCATTAGTAGGATCATAATCCTCGTTTACTAATTCCCAGGAATTAGCATTCCAAATCATTAAGGCAGGCATCTCTGAATCGTTCATGCTTTGAACCCAAGATAGGTCTCCTTCATTATTATCATTCAAACTTAAGCTAGAATACACGTCAACTATATCAATCGTTGCGCCTACACTAGTTTGTGGTAAATACAATATTTTTTGAGTATCTAGAAAGACAAAGCCTTGGTTTTGACTGTGAATATCGATCTCCACATTCAAGTACTTGAGTGTTCCATCCCATTCGATCAAATTAAAAGATGACTGTAAAGGAATCCCATCCCCAACAATCAATGAAACCATCCCGTTTTCGTCAGTGACGGTCGTTTGTTCTTCTTCATAATACACGTCATAAGCTTCATTTAAAATGCTAAAACGAAATGAGACATCTTCTAATGCCAACAAAACCTGACCCTGCGATATGTCGGGTCCTGGAATTTGAACTTCGGCGGAATTAAGTATTAAAGCTTGGTAATTAATCCCTGATGATTGTGCAAATACACCCGCTTTAACCATAAAGACAAAAAACACTAAAATCGATATCTTTTTCATTAATTTTTAAGTTTTATTTAGATTAAAACGAAACCCAATCATTACTGAATTAACGCTTATGCTGTAGGATTCGCCATCCTCGGTAGTGTTTTTTAAACTTTGCTTAGAATCATAGCTTAAATACAAATAATTTCCATCTTTAATTAAAAATTCTATCGCAGCACCAAAATGATAGTTTATCACTAAACTATTAAAAGCTGTCTGGTCAGTTAAGTCTACAAAAACATCTTCATATTGATTAGATCCAAAAACTAGATAATCAAAAGAACCGTGAGAGTGTATTTGTATTTTAATCTTTTGGCGATTCAAAATAGAATAATAAGGACCTAAACGCATCGAAACATAGGAAAGATTATAATGAGATGGTATTAAAGTATTACCATCTCTAACAGAAGTATGAATTTTATATTTATTATAATTAATTCCTAGATCTAATTTTAATCTACCATTCTTGGATGCCTCAAACAACACTCCAAGCCCAAGTCCAGGCTCTACTGGTTTTGAATAGCTGTTTTCTAAACTACTAGAACTATCGCTTGTATAATCTTTAAAAAATGCACTAGAAAATGCTGATTCTACATATAAGGTCTGAGAAAATGCATCGAAGCTAACTAAACATATAAGCAGACAAATAACGATATTAGATTTCATTAAATTCATTTAACACTTATTTAATTAATTTTTTAAGAAACTCCATACTTCCACTTGAAATACGGACAACATAACTCGCATTTTCTAAACGCTGAGTAGAAACTGTGATTTGTGATGAAGGCGGATAATCCTTATCTAAAACAAGTCGCCCCCTTGTATCAAACACCTCAATTTGTACAGGATAAATTGTAGGTTTTGAGAATTTAATATTAATGTATTCTGTAAATGGATTTGGATATACAATCAAATCCATAAGCTCTACAAATTCAACCGTTGAGTTATTAATATTTAGAGATCTGAAACGATTCAGAAAGCCTTGTTGAACCGAATGGCTAGTCGATCTAGAAAAACCAACCACTCCATTTTGGCCAATACTCTGAAGAACTTTAGTTGTTACAAGTACACCATTGATGTCTGTATGGACTAAAGAGACTGACCTTGAGCCACTTTGTGTCAATACAGACTTCGCAAGCAAAGGTGCTTGACTAATAAGTGTATTAGAATCCAGCATAATCACACAAGTGGTCAAAAAAAGGGTAAATGAAAAAGAACTAAATTTCATATAATAATTGCAAATCTATTTTGGTTGGATTGCAATTTATGCCAACAAATTAAAATTTCAAAGGGCAAATCTAAGAACGGCTGATTGACGTAATGTAGTAGGGTGATTAAGTAATAAGTGGCACATAATTCAATTATTTAAGGCAACAAAAATAAAATTTAAATGACTATTAGTACTTAATTTAAAAAAGCGATTTGAATGATTAGCAAGTCTGTTTTTTTTAATTTATTTAAGAGTCAATATTTGACGAAAACTGTAAAAAACCATAGTTTTACATAAAATCTTAATTATGAAGCTAAAAGCAGGCGTTTTAGGTGCTGGTCACCTTGGGAAAATCCATCTTAAATTACTTCAGCAATCTGAAAAATATGATCTTGTAGGGTTTTATGATCCTGATGAATCAAATGGGCAAAAGGTTGAAAAAGAGTTTGGCTATCCCTACTATAGTTCAATAGAAGCCTTAATTAAGGCTGTTGATGTCGTAGACATTGTAACCCCTACCCTTTCCCATTACACATGTGCTATTAAAGCGATTACTAAAGGAAAGCATGTTTTTATTGAAAAACCAATAACTAATACGGTCGAAGAGGCCGAACACATTCGCCTTTTAGTATCCGAGAATAACTTAAGAGGGCAAGTAGGACACGTAGAACGGTTTAACCCTGCGTTTATAGCGGTTAAAGACGATATTCAATCACCCATGTTTATTGAAACACACCGCTTGGCTGAATTTAATCCCCGTGGCACCGATGTTCCGGTGGTATTAGATCTAATGATCCATGATATTGACATCATTTTAAGTGTTGTTAATTCACCTGTTAAAAACATAACAGCAAGTGGCGTTTCTGTCATAAGCGAAACTCCAGATATTGCTAATGCTCGTATAGAGTTTGAAAATGGCTGCGTTGCTAACCTGACAGCAAGTCGTATTTCTATGAAAAATATGAGAAAAAGTCGTTTCTTTCAAAAAGATGCTTACATAAGTATAGACTTTCTGGAGAAAAAAGTAGAGGTTGTAAAAATGAAAAATGCGCCAGATACTCCTGGAGATTTTGATATGGTGTTGCAAAACGCAGAAGGTGTAAAAAAACAAATTTATTTTGAAACTCCTGAAATAGCGCCAAACAATGCCATCTTAGAGGAATTGGAAAGCTTTGCGGATGCCATCAACAACCAAACAAAACCTGTGGTTACTTTGAGAGATGGAACAGATGCCTTAAGGGTTGCCTATCAAATTATTGATTGTTTTTAAATACTCACTTATGAAAAATATTGCAGTTATTGGAGCCGGAGCTATGGGAAATGGTATCGCACACACATTTGCACAGTCTGGCTATAAGGTTCAGCTTATTGATGTCAATCAAGCAGCACTAAGTAAAGCACTTCAAACTATTTCAAAAAATTTAGACCGATTGGTTTCAAAAGGAAAAATTGAGGAATCTACTAAGATTGAAACACTTTCAAACATCTCAACCTTTACAGATATTACCGAAGGTGTAGAATATGCTAGTTTGGTCATTGAAGCTGCTACTGAATCTATTGATTTAAAACTTAAAATATTCAAACAGCTAGATGCTGCATGTCCAGAAGACACCATTTTAGCGACCAATACCTCTTCTATTTCAATCACACAAATTGCTGCAGTTACCTCTCGCCCAGAACAGGTGATTGGAATGCACTTTATGAATCCTGTACCAATCATGCCATTGGTAGAAATTATAGTTGGATACAACACTTCAGAAAATGTACTCAGTTTTACTAAAAAATTAACTGAAGAAATTGGAAAGACTCCAGTAATAGTTAATGACTACCCTGGGTTTGTGGCCAACCGAATTTTAATACCAATGATCAATGAAGCCATTGAAACATTACATTCAGGAGTCGCAGGGGTTAAAGAAATTGACAGCATCATGAAACTTGGAATGGGACACCCAATGGGACCTTTAGAATTGGCAGACTTTATTGGCTTAGACGTCTGTTTGTCCATTTTGGAAGTGATGTATAACGGATTTAAAAAATCAAAATATGCACCAAACCCTCTTTTAGTAAACATGGTCCAAGCAGGAAAGCATGGAGTCAAATCAGGAGAAGGGTTTTATAATTACG